>Ga0172367_10001053_pt1 | contig 41497 bp, 38 predicted proteins | sample Lak10m_FD_114542 | JGI IMG/M metagenome (GOLD analysis project Ga0172367, IMG submission 114542) | Freshwater microbial communities from Kabuno Bay, South-Kivu, Congo - kab_022012_10m | ecosystem: Environmental > Aquatic > Freshwater > Lake | place: Democratic Republic of the Congo: South-Kivu... | reverse complement strand
TGTTATTGAAACTGGATCCTGTCAAAGAAGTTTCAACAATTAAAATTATTGATGGTATAGGAAAGAAGATTCCTGCCGAACGCCTTCCAGCAATAGAAGGCGAGCGGAAATTTCATAAGATTTTAATGATTCATCTGGGTCGCTCAGCAAAATCCTTGGCTCATCTTTGGGATTTGGCCTATGTGAAAGCAGGAAGCCCCGATTTGAGTAAGTACCGAAGCTACCGATATCCGCTCACCGTAGATTATGTACCGACTGATTATGGGCAGAATGGAAAAAGCAAATAATACTAAATTCAGTTAAAAGGAAACCAAGGCGGAGGGGGTGGCCGCGGAGACGCAATTCCTTTAATACCAATTCCGATTACAAAGTAACCCAGGGCGCGACCGTGGGAGGCGCGGAGGCCTGCTCCCTGCAGGTCGCACAAGACGACCGACCAAACAACGATGGGATACGAAATAACCGGAATTGGTATATGTCCGGAAAACTTCCCACCTATCATATTTGCGGAATACTCAAATTCAAAACACGCCCTAGGTTAGCCAAGATTCTCTAAGCGATAGCTACAAAATAAAAAACCCGGAGGTCATCCGGGTTTTTTTGTTCAAGATAATATTCTGACCTAGAATTTATTTTTAACTCTCCAAATTAGAAAGTGTAAGTCATTGCAGTTTCACCCAAGAAATTCGCTGCATTCAAGTCACCAGCAGTTCGATTCGCATCTCCTGAGGTTGCTTTCAAAGTTCCATCAACAATCAATTTGCCGAATTTCAAACCAAGGCCAGCGGCCAAAGTTGTAGAGTCGGCAATTGTATTTGCTACAGCGGAACCGTTACTATCTGCGGTAGATCCGTAAAGAGACGTCAAATCAGATTTATGAGATCCCAACAATACGTTCTGTTTAACAGAAGTACGAACAACCAACCAAGAAGCCGCTTCATGCTCAATACCAATAGTTAATGGCATCAACATATAATCAGCTTTTTTGTCGTTAGCTTTTTCTTTAGCGCTGCCAGAAACCAATTGGGCACCATAGAAAAACTCATTACCATCTTTTTTCATGGTATCTACTACAGCAAGGGTAATTTTTGAATCACTGTATTCACCAGTAGCCGACCCACCAACAGAAGGCTCATTTTTAAATCCACCCATGTGATATTGACCATAAACATAAAGGCTATCCATATGGTAACCACCACCCAGAGTTAAACCCATACTTCCAGTCATTTTAGTCGATCCGTTGTCAGCAGTGTCAGATAAACCTGCGTCTACATAAGCATCCCAGTCACCAGAGCGGGCACCACCGCGCAAAACCATTGCTGATTGTTTTGTAGATGCAGATTTTTTGTCTGAATTAGAATATTCAAATCCGACCCCCCACTTCATATCGCCTTTAGAAGCGTAGTAGAAATTGATGGGATTTTCTTCGGCAACCGCAACACCCACCCCAGATCGTGTTGGAGCGATGAACATATCATCTTTATGCCCCAAATAGAAACCCCAGCGAGCATCTCCTGCAGATCTTTGGAAACCACCTTCGTGTTTATAATCTGTAGCAGTATTTGTTAGAGAACTATACGGATTAAAAGTTGTACCTGTTGTACCTGTCCCAAACTCAAAAGTTGCCCAGTCGCCGAATTCAGCAGCATCTGCTGGATTACGGAAAATAGTCTGTTGGTCTATAATTTGAAGACCGCCGCCCAATGCGGAAACACGTGCCTTAGAGGCAAAAGCAGAAGCAGACATCATTGTCATCGCTGCTACAAATAACATTTTTTTCATTTTATTGTCCTTTCTTATCACAAGGCGAATTCCTCATGATGTTGTTTCGAAATTTCTTCAAAATTTGTAATCAAAAACTTCTGATTTTTTTGCTGAACGGGTAAATCGTAATACAATTGGAATTAGAATCAAACAATTTTGCTTCATAATTAGAAGGGTGCAGCATTTTCGATGCTAGAATACAACATGCTTTGTTTTGCAATCCGTCATAAATGCCTTTCGATAGCATTTATTGTATGTTAGAATTCGGCGATGCGAAAAAAAACTCATTCTTTAATAGTTGGTTCTATCAAACGACATCCCGATGGCTTTGGTTTTTTTATTCCCGATAATAAAGAGCATCCGGATGTTTACATTCCAAAGCACTCTATGACAGGAATTATGACGGCGGATAGAGTGATGATCGAAGTTTTTCCTGAAGGACGCGGAGATCGTTTTCGCGGCGAAATTGTACGTATATTATCCCGTGGCTCAAGGCGAGTTGTGGGCCCTTTTACTCCGATAAATAGTGAATTCGGAAAAATTAAAGATGACGGAAAAGCTTGGGGATTTGATCTTAGAATTAAAATAACAGACTCCATGGGGGCGAAGTCAGGACAGACCGTTGTGGCTGAAATTGAAACCTACCCTGAAGAGGGGCAAATTTTTTCAGGAAAAGTCATTGAAATTCTGGGCAATGCTGGCGATCCGCTTAATGACATCAAAAGAGTCTTGGCCACTGCTAATATTCCCGTGGAATTTTCTGCAGCAACATTGACTGAAGCTAAGTCGTTTAATGAAAATCCATCCGAAAAAGATTTTAAAAATCGAAAAGACCTCCGGAATAAAAATTTAATCACTATTGATGGGGCTACTGCAAAAGACTTTGATGATGCCGTCTATGTTGAAACCACGCCAGATGGATTTCTGCTGTATGTCGCGATTGCTGATGTTAGCCACTATGTCCAGCTTCACTCGGCCATCGATAAAGACGCTTACCAACGGGGTACAAGTGTTTACTTTCCAAACTTTGTTGTCCCCATGTTACCCGAAGTATTGAGCAACGGACTGTGTTCTTTAAATCCCCATGTCCCTCGCCTGTGTCTCGTTGCTGAAATGAAGATCTCCTATACTGGTGAAGTTTCCTCATCACAGTTCTATGAAGGCGTCATGGAAAGCAAGGCGCGAGTCACCTATGGAGAAGCTCAGGAAATCATTGACGGGGGACATTTAGAAAAGTTCGCCCATGTTAAAAAGGAAATTCTTAGGGCAGCAGATTTAGCAAAAATTCTGATGAAGAGACGCTTCCAAGAAGGGTCCTTAGATTTAGAGATTCCAGAAACTCAAGTTGTCGTTGATCCCGGTGGCAATACAATAGATATTATTAAATCAGAGCGGCTCTTTGCCCATCGGCTCATCGAAGAAATGATGTTGGCTGCCAATGTTGCTGTTGCCAGCTACTTTTCTAAATCAAAGATTCCTGCAATTTTTCGCATTCATGAGTCTCCCAACGAAGAGGCCATCCATGCTCTAGAGAAATTCATGTGGAATTTTGGAGGTAAAACCAATCTGCGCTCAGGTGGTTTGCAAAAAAAGTTGACCAAAGCTCTGGCAGAGTTTAGCGGTCGACCTGAGTCACAAATTTTGAATATATTAACTTTACGGTCAATGAATCAGGCTAAATATCACCCAAATAATGTGGGCCATTTTGGCTTGGGCTTTGAGAACTACACTCACTTTACTTCTCCTATTCGTCGCTATCCTGATTTAATAGTTCATCGACTCCTTAAAAAACTAGTTATGCCTCAATCAAAATATAAATTAATGGATGAGGATGAACTTGGAACTGCAGGCACCTTCCTATCGGGGTGTGAACAACGTGCGGTCAAGGCTGAGCGACAAGTTATATCTATTAAAAAAGCACGCTTTATTTCACAATATATTGGACAGGAATTTGATGGTGTGGTCAGTGGAGTTGCCCGATTCGGAATTTTTGTCTTACTCCGCCAATATGATGTGGATGGCTTGGTTAAACTGGAGAATCTCGGAAATGAATATTTTGAATTTGACGCCGATAATTTGGTATTGAGATCAAAAAAGGGGACTATTTTCAAAATCGGCGATCCAGTCCGAATTATTATTACCTCGACAGACATAGAGGCCGGACAAATTAACTTTGAGTTGATCATTCCCTCGGGAACAAAAATGTCAGGTCGTCGAATGGATTCGAACAAGCTCACCACAAATAATTCGGAAAAAAATGGAAAAGCCAATAAGGCAAAAGGAAAATCAAGACAGTCTCAGCGACCTCAGTCGCCATCAAAGTCTCCGGTGTCCGCACCAGTTTCTAAATCACCTCAGTCTGGTGGACATTCCATTCCAAAATCAGTGCCCCCCTCCACCAGACAATCGTTGATTAGTAAGTTAAAGGAAAAACTGCGCAATGAATCCACTAAGAACGGGAAGACAGATCGGAAGGACTCTCAAAAACGTGGGAAGACTCAAAACAATAGTAAGCGTCTTCGCAAAACACGGCTTCTCTCAAATAGCGGAAAAAATAAATCTCGGTAGATTTATATTTGAGCGACTAAAGTCCCCTGAGGACATGGATCGTTATAGTATCAGCGAAAGAGTTCGAATGAGCTTCGAGGAATTGGGACCTACCTTTGTAAAAATGGGTCAGGTCTTAGCAACTCGCCCCGACCTCATTCCCCAGGAATACATTACAGAGTTTGAGAAACTCCATGATAGGGTTCTGCCCCTGCCCTATTCAACGATTGAACAGGTCTTATTTAGCGAGTTAGGCCCCACCTTTCGTGAATATTTTTTGGAAATTAATCCCAATCCCATTGGTTCTGCAAGTATTGCCCAGGTTCATCGAGCCATTCTTAAGGATGGAAGTAAAGTAGTTCTCAAAGTGCAGAGGCCAGGAATTCTCCAAACGATCAATGAAGATCTGAGCGTATTATTTTTTATTGCCGAGTTGCTAGAAACTTATTTACCTGAAACCAGACCTTATAATCCTGTGGCCATCGTCAATGAATTTTTTAAATCGTTGGAATTGGAAACAAACTTTATTGTAGAAGCAAATAATATTCGTCGATTTAAAGTCAATTTTTCCAATCAACCGGCCGTTAAAATTCCAGACCTGTATTTAAATTTGACAACTGAAAAGGTACTAGTAATGGAAATGCTGGAAGGAAAGCCCTTGAGCTCATCAGGGGCCTTCGATCAGCCCGATATTCAAAGCGATGAAATCATCCGTATAGGCTTGCGGGCCTATCTAAAAATGGTTTTTATTGATGGATTTTTTCATGGCGACCTACATGCTGGAAATTTTTTTGTTCTTCCGAATAATCGAATTGGACTCATTGATTTTGGAGTCGTTGGCCGACTGAACTCACGAACCCAAATGTCCATTGCCAATATGCTCATAGCTCTCTCAAGAGAGGACTATACTCGTTTAGCATATGAGTATGCAGAATTAGCGCCCTTCTCTGATAAGTTAGATGTAGATGTTTTTGCCAGAGAGCTCAGTGAACTGATAGCTCCTTACTATGGTCTGACCTTAAAAGATGTGAATTTGGGCAAAATTCTGATGGCCAGTGGAAGTATCGCTGCTAAACACCACGTAAAAGTTCCATCGGAGTTGATGCTCTTTTTCAAATCCATCGTTGCTATAGAAGGACTTGGTCGGAAAATTACACCTGATTTTGATTTTTTACAGCACGCTTTGGAGTACTCTGTCGATATCGGTAAACACCAATTGGACCCGCAGAAAATTACTGGCGAACTCTATGGAGTCTTGCGAGAGTCTCGCAATTTAATCTACGGACTACCTCGACAACTGAACTTTCTACTTCGTAAAATTAATAGCCCCGATCACGCCATACGCCTGGAGGTATCCGAAATTCAGGAGTTAAAAGTCACTCTTGAAGCCTCATTTTTTCTAATTTTTTTGAGCACACTCATAGGCGCACTGCTAGTCAGTGGAGCAATTATGGCCGACATGGCATCAGACAATAAAATTTATGGACTTCCCTCTATTTCCTTTTTTTCCTTTCTTGGAGGTGCTCTGCTTACTGGAATCGCTCTTTGGCATACTCGAAAATTTAAGTAGGATACCGCATGTGACGTTCCTAAGTTGGGTTTTTAGTTCGCAGTTCGTCGCCTTGGTCTACTTTTTAACTGAGCTTGGTATTACTTAAAAAAATAAATTCAACATATTTCTCTCTAATTTTCAATCGCGATGAGATTAAAAAGAAAGCGAGAGATTTTTGCACAGCGCTGATGTCCATTGCCAGGAGTATAAGATGATTCATCTCTTTTGAATGCATCCCTTCCGGTCAAAGTTGCTTGTAATATCTTTCTACCCAACCTCTTTCGAACTTCAGTAGAGCAAAGTCGAGTAACTTCTTGATTTTTATTTAGCTGAAAGCTTGCTAGATGGGCCAAATTGGTAAGTTCTTCAAAATTTCCTTCGTGACAGCTGCGAATATATTTCTTTAATACGACATCTCGCAAAATCCGCAAACTGATTCGGCAACTATTCAAAATAATATTCTGCTTCTTCGAATTAAAAACATCCTTAAATTCTTCCATACAACGGATGTTATCTTTTCCCTCATTAGCTAAACATGTTTTCAAGCTCTTTGAGTGACTTTTTTCACAGAAAATCAAAGTTTGGTTAGGTTGGGTCGATTTATCGAATTGTTCATCGGAACCTTCATTCTTACACTGGGCGATACCAGCCATATAATAGCGATGGTTGCTGCAAAGAAATTCCTGCCGATGCATCCAAGAATTGCAGGTTGCCAATGCCGGCGAAGTAATCAGCAAAGTTAAGAAAATTTGAGCAATAAACTGTATTGAATCCATCTCAATAAAATTACCAGCAAAGTAGATGCCAATACATGAAAATTAAGGGCCCAGAAATGGGCCCTTACCTAGTCTTACTACTGCATTCACCCAAATTAGGCAAATGCTGTAAAAAGGTTCGACAGCACTTCCTTTTTTTACCCGAGCAATTTCAAAGCCAATTGCTGAGTTTGATTGGCTTGACTGAGAACCGAAATACCTGCTTGCATCAGAATATTATTTCGAGTCATCTCACTTGTCTCAGCAGCCACATCAGTATCTCGAATTCGTGAATTTGCGGCTGATAAGTTTTCATCAGCAATGAGCAAATTATTCGAAGTCGAAACAAGCCTATTTTGTAATGCCCCAAAGTTGGCCCTAATTGCATTAACCGAAACCATCGCCGTGTCCAAAGCCGTTAAACTTGTTTGGGCGCCTTCCTTAGTTGCAACGCTTTCAGCAACAATTCCAAGCGCTTCTAGCGAAGAGTTCGCAGCTCCAGAGTTAAAACTAATGCGATCTCTAAAAGCATCATTATTAGTTCCAACTTGGATATCAATCATTCCACCTGTGCCATTTAATAAATCATAACCATTAAATTTGGTTGAATCTGAAATGCGCTGAATCTCACTTTTTAACTGTTGATACTCAACATCCAAAAAGTTTCGTTCGGTATTTCCAATTGTATCCGAGGCCGCTTGGACTCCAAGTTCACGCAGACGAATCAACATATTTGACACTTCATTTAAAGATCCCTCTGCCACTTGCACTAAGGAAATCCCATCATTTGCATTTCTATTGGCCTGTCGAAGACCACGAATTTGCGCCTTCAAGTTCTCTGAAATCGCCAATCCTGCAGCATCGTCTGCTGCCTGATTTATTCTGGCCCCAGATGCCAATCTTGCCATGGAGCGATTCATGTGCAAATTTGTCATATACAAATTCTTCTGCGCATTCAACGCACTCACATTGGTTGCTATTCTTAATCCCATCCTATCCTCCTTGCATAAATAATTCCTCCGTGAATCAGCCATCCATTTTGGCTTCAAAGAGCATCATGCCCTCGATTGAGTCGAATAGCACCACGCTATCGACAAATAAAATAACGGTAAAATTTATCGATTTCCTGAGGCCAGTTTTATCAAAAAAAAAATTGTTTTCAGCTTCGATAGTGCACGGAACGGTCTCTGGAATAGAGTTCAGTGATAGAAATCAAAATAAATTAATTCTGAAATCTATGAGAAAATCGATTGCTCTCTTTCAAAGAGAGTATTTGGAAAAGTTAACAAATTTGATGTTTAACTTTTTTAAAGTAGGAGCCCCTGAAGGGCCCCTACAACGCAGGAAACAGACAATGCTCAGCTCAACAAGTGTGAAACTTGGACACAGACATGCTTTGAAAAGCATGTGCGCTTTCATGAGGGTGATCTTGAGAAGTCAAGATCGCGAACCTAGGTCTAAACAAAATTAGTTTCTATTAACTAACCCTGGAAAGACTTGTTCAAGAGTCCAAGTGCTACATTGGCTTGCTGATTTGCTTGTGCAAGAACCGCAGTGCCGGCTTGCAACAAAATATTATTTCTAGTCATTTCTGATGTCTCTTCAGCTACATCAACATCTTTAATACGACTGTTGGCTGCTGACATATTTTCCACCGAAACCTGTAGGTTACTGACGGTGGATTGCAATCGATTTTGGATGGCTCCAAAGTCCGCTCGCATTGCAGATACACTTACAATCGCCTGATCAATAGCTCCCAATGCATTTTGCGCAGAGGCCTTATCAGCAACGGAGGTCAAATTAATTCCCAAGGCTGCTGAATTTGCATCGGCTTTAGACGCATCAAATGAGATCCGGTCAATTTCGGGATTATTCCGACTGCCCACTTGAAAATCCAAAATGGATCCAACTCCTGCTAACAACTGAGTTCCGTTGAACTCGGTTCCCTCTGCAATTCGGTCGACTTCCTGGACAAGCTGGTCGTATTCTACATTTAGAAATTGTCGCTCTGTTGGCCCGATGGTATCGGAAGCAGCTTGGACCGCCAGCTCACGAAGACGAATCATGATGGAAGAAATCTCTTGCATACCGCCCTCTGCAACTTGCACGAGCGAGATTCCATCCTGAGCATTTCTAGATGCTTGTTTCAAGCCTCGAATTTGAGCTCTTAGATTTTCCGAAATTGCCAACCCTGCGGCATCATCACCCGCACGATTGATTCGGTAACCCGAAGCCAACTTCTCCATACTCTTGTCGAGGTTGATTTTGGTGCCCCATAAAACTCTTTGAGAGTTCAACGAAGCAGTGTTGGTATTAATACGCAAACCCATATTTCCTCCTCCTTGAAGATTGCCACCGTATCAATCCTTGATACGGAGTGAACCACGTTATTGGTTCAATGGGTAATTCACTTCACACAACACTCATCGGAGGACTTTAAAAATCCTAAAGTGAGATTTTTTCATTTTGAGATAATCTGTTCTTTAGTTTAGTATCATTCTAGGTGTAGGGCCTGCTTTTATTCAATAATGGGCCCCTAGAGACGGAGTTTTATGGAAATTCGAGACCCCATTCATGGCTCAATGCATTTTTCTGAAGCTGAAGTAAAAATTCTCGATGCCCCAGAGTTTCAACGCCTAAGGGCAATAAAGCAATTGGGCTTTTCGGAATTCAGTTTTCCGGGAGCAACTCATAATCGTTATATTCATTCCTTGGGCGTATGCCACTTAGCCGGATCAACCTTTGATTCAATATTTCGAATTTATCCATTCTCCAAACCCACTGCAAAAATTCGCTTTCGCCAGGCGCTTCGTTTAGCTGCCTTATTGCACGATATTGGACATGGTCCTCTCAGTCATACTACGGAACAAGTTATGCCTCGGGTGGAATCCTTAGAAATTACAGCCTATCTCAACGGTTTCCACCAAAATTCTGAACCGCCCTCCATGGACGGCCGTCTTGCATCTCCTCCTCTTTATGTTGGACGTAGAGCCAATCACGAAGATTACACATTAAAATTTGTTTTAGATTCTCCGATCGCAGCAGTTCTCAAAAAGCAGTTTCCAGAGATTGCTCCTATACATATCGCCTGTCTCATTGATCGATCCCTTTATTGCCCGGACGATTTTTTTGTCGATCGAAATACTGATTTTAGACCCATTCTCTCGCAATTAGTCAGTTCAGAATTAGATGTGGACCGCATGGACTATCTTGAAAGAGACTCCTATTTTTGTGGAACAAGTTATGGAAAAATTGACCTGTCTTGGATTATTCAAAACCTGACCTTCCATCGTCACCAAGACAAGCTTTATTTAGCACTGAACCGAAGAGCCCTCTACTCCTTCGATGACTTTTTACTTTCACGACATCATATGCATTTGATGGTCTACTGCCATCACAAGAGTATAATTTATGAAGAGCTCTTAAATCGGTACTTGTTATCACCCGATTGTGATTTCAAACTGCCCGCCGATATAGCTGAATATACGCGCTACAATGATTATAAGCTTCATGAACATTTGGCTCAATCCGACAATATTTGGGCCAAAAGAATTGCCCAACGTGAACCCTATCGAGTTTTGATTGAGTTGCATAATACTTCAGAGTCTAAGCGGATTGAAACCACAAAAAAAATATTAGAAAAACAAGGCATTGATTTAATTGCTACGAGCAGTTTGAATCGCCTTTCAAAATATCACTCTATGGACGCAGATGAAAGTGGTGTATCAATATATGTTGTTGATCAGTATGACAAAAATGATATTCCGTCGCCTATAACAAAATCTACTGAAATCTTTAAGAGGTATGAAGGCGCTCGATTAATTGATCGAATATATGTGGCTCCAGAAAAATACACCCAGGCAGAAGGACTAGTATGAATCTATCTTCGATTACTACATTTGTGTTTGATTTAGGCGGAGTTCTGATGGATTGGGATCCTCGCTACCACTATAGTAAAATTACTGACGACGTTGAAAAGATAGAATATTTTTTAGAAAATATTTGTACTTCCGAGTGGAACTCCCAAATGGATGCCGGAAAGCCCTTTAAGGAGGCCATAGCCGAAAGATCACGCCTCTTTCCTGAATGGAAGGAGTGGATATCCGATTGGCACCTTCAGTGGCCCAATATGCTGAAGGGAACTATCCCCGGTACCTATGAAGTTCTGAAAAAGATAAAGGACCATCCCAAATCTTATAAATTACTCGCACTTAGCAATTGGTCCCAGGAAACCTTTCCAATTGCCCAGCAAAGACATCCAGAATTGGAGATATTTGAGGATATTTTAATTTCTGGAAAAGAGAAATTAATAAAGCCGGACCCTGCTTTTTTTCGACTTCTTTGCAAAAAATATGATGTTCAACCCTATCACTGTCTTTTTATAGACGATCTTGAAAAAAACATCCTTGCGGCAGCCCAATTGGGTTTTCATGTCCACCATTTCAAAAATGCAAAAGCATTGGAAGATGCCATCGGATTTGATATCATTTAGATGAGTCAATTTATTCAATGCGCTTGCTCTCTACGTCAATAACGTTTCCACCTTTTCCAGAGTCCCCTTGGCGTCCTTCAAATTGTTCAAGTTTTTCAGGGGTCACATCCCTCGAAAATCTAGATGAGTAATCTGTTCCGCGATTTTCAAATCCCCCGGTACCAAACCGAAAGAAAATATTTCCACTTTTACTGAAGGTGTTCGCCAACTTGAGAAACAGCCAACCCTTTGCAAACCAAATTATCAAATGACGGATTCCAGGTAGCACCAAAAAAATTCCCAACATTCGAGTCAACGCAGAAGGAATGATGAGAAAAATAGAGCCAAGAAACTGGATTCCCACATGCAGCCACTTTACCTGGGCCCCTTGAAAATTTCCATTAAGATCCTGAAGTTTTTGAATTGCAAATAATGCCTTACGATTCAAAATAGAGATTAATAAAACTCCTGCCACTGAAGGCAACATATAAATAAAAATGGTGTCCAGAAATCCCCAGCGATCAGCACACCAACTAAATATATACAACTCAAGAATTGTCCAAATAATAAAATACATATTTTTTACTCCATATCCAATTCGATAGAAACAGGACAATGATCCGAACCCTCGATTTCATTGTGTACGGAGGCCGAGCGAAGTTTTCCGGCCAAGCCTCTCGTGAGGCAAATATAATCGATTCTCCAACCACGATTGGAAATCCGAGCTAGTTCACGATAAGACCACCAAGAAAAAATTTGTTTATCATCAGGATGTAAATGCCGAAATGAATCAACAAATCCCAGGTCTAAAAAAGAGTCAAACCACGCTCTTTCCTCTGGTAAAAATCCACTTTCCTTACTGAGACGGACAGGATCATAAATATCTACTTCCTTATGAGCCACATTATAATCGCCCACAACAACTACCTCCCGTCCGCGATGAATTTGCTGTTTTAAATGAGCATTTAAATCTTTCAAAAACTTTTGCTTAAAGTGATGTCGAATTTCGCCCGAACCACCATTCGGAAAATAAATATTATACAATAAAAAGGTGTCATGATCGGTAATGACAAAACGCCCTTCTGAATCATATTCTGGCTGACCTATTCCCAACTCTATAGAATCCGGTTCAATATCGACAAAGGTCGCAACCCCAGAATATCCCTTCCTGACTGCCGAAGACCAATAAGAATGGTTTTTTCCTAATTTTTTTGCTCCCTCATCAACTTGATCAATATGTCCTTTTGTTTCCTGGACACAAAAAATGTCTGGATTTTCTGATTTCACGAAATCCAACAATCCTTTTTTAAAGCAAGCTCGAATACCATTGACGTTCCACGAAATTATTTTCATGGAGGCGAACTTAGTATATTTTGAGGTGAAATTCAGTTACTTATAGAGGGCTGAGACGAAGCGTTATATCAAATTCAATTCAAAAAGAGTAAACTCGGCTATGAAAAGCATATTCATTGAACATTTAACTAAAAAGTACCCCTCCTTATTAAAATCTGACTTAGAAAAATTGATTTCTGGAAATCTCCTTTCCCCTTTTCAAATCGAATTATCATCTCAGACACTTGAAAAAATTGAAGCAATTATCCAGGCCTTTTATGAAATGCGGTCCAGCTCAAAATACCAAGAACTTCTAAGGCCTGAAATAGGAGATGCGCAACTTACCGACCCCGGAAATAAGGGAATACTTATGAGTTATGATTTTCATTTAGATAATGAAAATCAACCCAAGCTTATTGAGATCAACACGAATGCTTCTTTTCTGGCGTTAGGATTTGAATTTTATCAAGCCAGAAATTTAAAACTCCCTCGGCCCGATTTTGCCCTTAGCGAACTCAAAGAAAATATTCTCGAAGAAATACAACTATTCAGAAAGAAATCTGCACGGCCCACTTCCAATCCTTTAAAGGAAGAGGGTTTGCGAATTGCAATTGTTGACGAGAACCCCGAGGAACAAAGGCTTTATGTGGAGTTTCTTTTGTATCAAGAAATTTTTAAGAGCTGGGGGTGGGAAGCAAAAATTTTAAATGTGAAAGATCTTGAAACATTTAACAACCCATTTGATTTTATTTACAATCGACATACCGATTTTTATTTAAAACATCAGGTCAGTCAAAGTCTTCAGCGAATTTTTAGAGGCCATCAATGCTGTATTTCGCCTCATCCACTAGAGTATTTTCTTTTGGCAGATAAAGAACGCTATTCGAATTGGAGTGATTCTTTATTTATGAAGAATCTTGGACTAAGGGACAGTTCTCGCCAAATCATAGAAAATGCCCTTCTTCCATCCTTCCGACTCAACACTCAATCCGCTGAAAGAGCTTGGAACGAGCGCAAAAGGCTCTTTTTTAAACCACTTCATTCTTTTGGATCTAAGCAAGCTTATAAAGGAGCTTCCATCAGCCGAAACATCTTTGAATCTGCTGTGAAAAGCAGGGATTTTTTAGCGCAGACTTATATTCCAGCCCCAGAAAAATCCTTTACCTTGCCGGATGGATCCTCTCTAAATATGAAGTATGACCTCCGCTGCTACGCCTATCAGGGAAGGCTTCAGTTTGCTGTCGCACGATTGTATCAAGGCCAGGTCACAAATTTGAGAGTTTTAGGAGGAGGATTTGCTCCCTTAATTATATTTTAAAAATTAATACAAATTTTATCATTTTTCCTAAAGCTGCTCTGCTTTTGACCGATACGTTTTGTATGAGTGTAAAAAGTAAATTAAAATACCAGCCTAGTGAGGCCAAACCCTCATCTTCTTCTCTTTACGATAAATTTGACACCTTAGACGGACGGCATCCCTGGATGACTGAAGTTCCAGATGGCTTTGTGGCTTATCCCGTTCGCAATCTCAAAAAAGGAAAGGTGAGCTATTTTAACTTTCCGCTTGCAAAGGAAATGGGACTCATTCCAGCAAATCATCCCCATGAATTGACAAAAGAACTTGAACAAAAAATTTTGGGCACCTTTTCTCTTCAAATTATTAATGAATATGATCAGAAAAGATTAAATAATTTTGATTCAAATTCCATTAGACCACAAAAATATATGGCAACTCGCTACCTCCAACTTCAGCACAAAGACAAAAAAGGGAAAACTTCTGGGGATGGACGAGGTATCTGGAATGGTACAATCACTTATCAAGGCAAAACCTGGGATGTCTCATCGCGGGGTACTGGAGTTACTTGTCTCGCACCAGGTGCGGTGGAGGCCCAAAAGCCCCTAAAAACTGGAAATCATGATTTTGGCTATGGATGTGGTCAAGCCGAACTTGATGAATTAATAAGTGCTGCAATTCTTGCTGAGAGTATCCATCTCCAAGGCCTCAGTACAGAAAGAGTTCTTTGTGTGATAGATTTGGGTAAAAAAGTAGGAATTGGCGTCCGGGCAGCTCCTAATTTAATTCGACCTGCCCATATTTTTTTATATTTAAAGCAATCTCGTTGGGCGGAGCTAAAGCGGGCAACCGACTATTTAATTGACCGTCAAATAAAAAATGGGGAATGGAAAATCAAAATGACCACCCCTAAAATATATTTTGAAATGACCAAAATTATAGCCCAGCAATTTGCACGCTTCGCGGCTCTTTTAGAAATGGAGTATGTCTTCGCTTGGCTAGATTGGGATGGTGACAATGTCTTAGCAAATGCTGGAATCATTGACTACGGTAGTGTTCGCCAGTTTGGGGCCCGCCATGATAAATATCGCTATGATGATGTGGAGCGCTTTTCAACAACACTTTCCGAGCAGCGAAGCAAAGCAAAATTAATTGTAAAAGTATTTTTACAACTTGCTCACTATCTTACCCATTTAGAGAAAAAACCTCTGACGTACTTTGACCATCACTCTTCATTAAGTCTTTTTGATAGTACTTTTGAAAAGGTAAAAAAAGACCGAATCCTCTATAAAATGGGTTTTGATCCCCTTCAACGCAAATTAATTCTCAAATCCCCCAAGTTATCCACAGTTCTTAATCGATTTGTAAATGAGTTTGAATTCCTTGAAAGATTCAAAATTAGCGGAAAAGTTGAAAAAGTTGCCGACGGCGTCAATCATCGGCCTCGATTTAATTTGCGAAATATTCTTTCTTTTATTCCAACATATTATTTAAAATCCCAAAATAGTTGGACGCAAGTTTGGATTCCCGACTTAAGGCTTTTCAAAGCTTCATTGACAGAGTATGCAAGGGTGCCAGACCAACAATGCAGCAAAAAAATAAGCCAAATTTTTCACAGTTTTCAGGCGAATTACAAAGAGCTTGTGGAAGGAGCCTTAAATCCGAATAAATTTAACCATGAGTTTCGAATTTTTGCCGATCGGGCCCGGAAACTCAATAGTCCGAATAGAATATCAGGAAACGCCCTTATTGAATTGGTTCATGAGATTATTCAAGAATATCGAGTTGAACTTCGACCGAATGAAATTCAAATGCTGATTGATTCCCTATTGCTCAGATACCAAGCTCTCCCGGAATCAAATCGCAGTTCCTATCACACAACAACTCTCCGACCTCATTTAATAAATTCAAATCTTTATGAAAGAATTGCTGACATTATTCATAAATTCCGCGAAGATATTTAGAATGGTTACTAGTATTGAATTAGAGCTATTCATCGTCATTGGACTATTGAATCCGGAGTATTAAAACATGCAACGAAAAGTTGGAATTCTAACAGGAGGCGGAGATGCCCCAGGCTTGAATGGAATTATCGAGTCCTGCGTTCGCTCTCTTTCACAAAATAACATCTCTGCTATCGGCATATGTGATGGATTCGAAGGAATTTTCAATGAAAAAAATATTGAATTGAATCTTGAGTTTGTTGAAGGTGCTCATGCAAAAGCTGGAACTATTCTCGGAACTTCAAATAAAAGCAAAACTGAGGGGCGCGAGAAGGAATTTTTGGAAAAATTCAATCGATTGGGAGTGGAAGGACTTATAGTTTGCGGAGGCGATGGAACTTTTGCTGGAATCAGTCGCGTCTCAAATGAAATAAAAATTGTTGGTGTTCCAAAAACTATTGATAACGATTTGGCTGGTACTGATATCACGTTCGGATATGATACAGCATGTGCCGTTGTCAGTGAGTCCTCTGATGCGCTCCGTTTCACTGCAGATGCGCATCGGCGAATTATCGTGGTCGAAACTATGGGAAGAACTGCAGGATGGATTGCTTTAGGGGGAGGACTCTCTTCCTATGCTGACGCCATACTCATTCCAGAAAGACCTTTTGACAGACAATCCCTTCTAAATCATGTGCGCCTCCGCCAACACCAGGGAAAACGGGGCCTCATCATCGTAGCTGCAGAAGGTGCCATGGCTCGGGGTGAAGAACCTATTATTGCATTCCGAGTATCTGGATCTCCCCAGGCTGAACGCTATGGTGGTATCGCCCAAACTCTGGGACGATGGTTGGAAGGTGAGACGGGCTGGGAGTCGCGCCACGTGGTATTAGGCCACTTGCAAAGATCGCGAACTCCGACAACAACGGATCGATTCCTTACAGTCACTATGGGGGTTCAGGCTGCCCAACTTGTCACTCAACAAAAATGGGGAAATGCGGTTGTCTGTCGGAACGGAGAAGTGCAACCAGCCCCTCTCCAGGAAGTAATGCAACCCGCTCGTTTGGTAGATCCTCATCATCGATGGGTTCAGACCGCCCAGTCACTTGGAATTTTTATTTAGATCCTAGGGCGTGTTTTCTGGTACCATTTTTTATGAGATAGGCATCTCTTTCACCCATGGAATGATCTTTGTCGAGCTCCTTCCATGTAATTGGTAATCCTGCCGCCATTAATTTTTTAGCTCCATATTTTGTTTCAGAGATCGGCAAAACATCGTCTTGTCTTCCATGAATAATCAGCCAAGGTGTTTTCAAGTTCCTAAGGGTGAGACGCTGACGCCAACGAGGCATAAAATAGAAATACCCACTGACAATGACAACTCCGCCCAGTCGTTTTTCAAAATGAAGTGCAATATCACTCGACAAAAGTCCACCTTGGGAAAATCCCAACAGATAAATATTTTCAGTTTTGAATCCAATCTTGACAAGATCACAAAGAATATTAAGAACGAGATTTCGGACCTGCTCCAAAGAGCTCTTAAGAGAGGGCGGCTCTGTATACCAAGAATAACCGTCGCCATAGCGGCGACGAGCATTTAATAGCAAAAAATTCATGTCATTGAGTCTAAACTCTTCGTCAATATGAAAAAAAGGATGAATACTATCTCCACGACCATGTAGTACAATCATTATTTTATCGGACTTTTTCCTTGCACGAAGGATCTTACTCCGAAGAGATAGCTCTCGAATTTCTAAAATGGAAATTAAATCTTCTGCTCTGAAATGCACTTTGCTCATTGCCAAAATCGTCCACCAATTTGCTGATTATAACAGAATAGCACCCGATAAGCTGTCTTCAAATCCTCATCTTTATAATTCACGATTTCAAAAATTTGCTTTTCATCGGCAATACTCTTGCACTTTTCATCCAATACGTTAAGTGTAATTGACGCTGCACGAAATGTCCCCTGGACTTTGAGCGGATTTAGGTACAGATTTGATTCTGTTTCGTTTGAAAATTTTTGAGGAATCACAATATCTGGATCCAGGCCAAGAGCTTGAGGACTTTTTCCCGACGGTAATATAAATAATCCTTTGGTTTCAAAAAAAAGTAGTTTTCCATTATGAGTCCAATAGTCTCCTTCTTGAAAAGTTCCTTTTCCAAAAGTTCGTCCTCCCACTAATATTCCTCTATTGTAATCTTGAATTGCGCCAGCTAAAATCTCAGCGGCACTCGCCGTGCCTGAATTGACGAGCACAGCCAACGGTCCATGATAAATGGCATTTCCCTTTCCAATGAATTCCTCGGGTGGAGCGTCTGGATCTAAAAATTTTAATTCAAATATTTTACGAGCTCCTAAAAACAAACTGGCCATGCAAGAAGCTTCTTCAATTTGTCCACCTGGATTATCACGCAGATCGATAATAAGTCCCTTAATTTTCTTTTCAAATAGCTCTGTTAAGTCTGTTTTTAATTTTTCACAAGTTCCTAAAGCAAATTTATTCAGTGTAATGTAGCCAAAAGATTTTTCTCCAGATACAAATCGGGTTTTAATGGCCGGATAATTATATTCCTTCCGTAAAATCTTCACGGTGGTGCTTAAAAACTCATTGGGATGTTGAATTTCAATATCAATTTCCGTTCCTGGTAGACCTTTGAATAAGTCATAGATTTGTGGCAATGGCAAAGAAGTCACATTTTTACCATTGACTCTTAGTATTTCATCTCCACGATGAATCTGAGCTTCCGCAATTGGAGATTCTTCAGCTACTTTTTTAACAAATACTTTAGTTCCGACCTTTGCTAACCAAATTCCAGTTTGCAAACTAGGTCCATTGGCGTTGGCAATGACCTCCTCATAATATTTTGCTGGGACAAGATACGTATGCGGATCATTTATAATTGAAAAATAGGCGTTAATACCCATTCCCAAAACCATTGCCCTTTTCTTTGCAGGAATTCGAATTCGCAAAATGTGCCATTGCTGCTCAAAGCTATATTCTGAAATACGTTGGGCCCGAGAATTGCTTTCAGCAAGGTAATCACTCCAAGAACTCAGCAATTTCTTTTCATGAAAGGACTCGACATCTTTTCCCATTCGGCGAAATCCCTTTACTGGATGATAGCTATAGCCAATTTGATAAGCCATAGTTCCTAACAAATTGGCACAAGCAAAAAATCGCTGAGTGGATTGGTGGCATCGCTTGTCTTTGAGGTATTGTAATAAATGCAGTTCATTAATTCCTGAGTCTTCCCAATAACGCTCCTGACTCTGGGGAATTAATTCCTGCTTGAATTTTAGGTATTCATTGTAGCCCAATACTAATACAAAAATGCCAAAGAGCAAAAAAAGACGCCCGATAAAAATACGATGAAACCCCACCCTTGAACCTCCCCATTTTCCCAAAATTCAACCCTCGCCCCGAGTGACTGCAATCCCAAGACCAGCTTTGAAGTTGTATTTATTGTCTTTAACGCGTTCCTGTTTAGAAGATTTTCAAAAGAATAGCCCATAAAGGTTGCATTGCTTTTTGACAACAAGGGACGTCCTGAGCAACATTATAACCTTTTCAAAGCACAAAGGGAGATTTTCAAAATGATCATTATTACAGGTGCAAATGGATTTATCGGAAGTGCCATGGTCTGGGAGCTCAATCAAAGAGGCATCCATGAAATTATTTGTGTCGATTCTGTGGGCCTCCCTGACCGTTCACAGCCCCTCAGCAAACGCAATTATCTGGAATTTATTCTCAAAGATCAGCTTTGGAGATTTCTGCAGTCCGCTGAAGGAAAAAAAACAAAATGGATCATTCACATGGGTGCCTGTAGCTCCACCACAGAGACTAATTGGGAATTTTTGAAAGAAAATAATCTAGAATACTCGCAAAAAATTTCGAAGTGGTGCCAAGAAAATTCTTGCAATCTAATTTATGCGAGCAGCGCTGCAACTTATGGTGACGGCACCTTGGGATTTGATGATGCGACTGACCCTCATTTACTAAGACCATTAAACTTGTATGGAAACAGTAAAGTATTATTTGATCGTTGGCTTTTAGTTCAAACGAATCCCCCGCAACATTGGTACGGTCTTAAATTTTTTAATGTATTTGGCCCCAATGAGTATCTTAAGGAGAGCATGGCCAGCGTGGCCTTTAAAGCTTACCATCAGATTAAAAAAAGTCATCGCCTCGGACTATTTAAATCCTATGATTCCCACTATCGGGATGGTGAACAAATGAGGGATTTTATATATGTTAAGGATGTAACTCGTTTCATGGCGGAGCTCATTGAGAAAAAGCCTAAAAGTGGAATTTACAATATGGGATTTGGCAAAGCCAGGTCTTGGTTGGATCTTGCAAGATCCGTCTTTGATTCGTTAAATTTGCCAACTCAAATTGATTGGCTTGATATGCCTGAAAATATTCGAAACCAATATCAATACTTTACAGAAAGCAAAATGGAAAAGTGGTTGAATGCTGGAATGAGCCCACCCCAATGGCCTCTGGAAAAAGCTGTGCAAGACTATGTACAAAATCATTTAAATCTTGAAGACCCTTGGCTTTAATATGGGGTCCATAAAAAAATGCTGATAAAAAATGAACCCCCATCGAATTTGATAACAGGATTGAAATCTATGATCACTAGCAAAGAACAACTTCCTTCTTACTTGCAAAAATATATTGTCGAACAAGACACTGCTCGCTACACCCCTATTGATCAATTAGTTTGGAAGTACATTATTCGACAATTAAAGAGCTTTTTAAGCGTTCATGGTCACCCCATTTATCTAAAAGGTATGGAGGCAACAGGTATTACGGAAGATCAAATTCCTCATATATCAGAACTAAGCACTCGCCTCTCTGAATATGGTTGGACGGCATTGCCAGTGAGTGGATTTATTCCGCCAGCGGCTTTTATGGAGCTCCAATCTCTAGGCATTCTTCCCATTGCGAGTGATATGCGAACCCTGGGGCACCTGGTGTATACTCCTGCCCCTGATATTGTTCATGAAGCGGCGGGACATGCACCCATTTTAATTGATCCTGAATATACTGATTATTTACGTCAATATGCCAAAGTTGCGAAAAAAGCCCTTATTAGTCAAGAGGACTTAGATATTTATCGAGCGATTCGAGAGCTCTCAGATATTAAGGAAAATCCAAATTCCACGCCCAAAGATATTCTCGCTGCGGAAGAAAATCTGCAGAAAGCCAATCGAAGCCTAAGCCACATTTCCGAGGCAACTCAATTGTCTCGTATGAATTGGTGGACTGCCGAATATGGACTGATTGGAAGTTTGGAAAAGCCTCAAATATTTGGTGCAGGATTGCTCAGCTCTGTCGGTGAATCAAAATGGTGCCTGAGTGATAAAGTTAAAAAAATTCCATTAACTCTTGAATGCATTGAAAAAAGCTATGATATTACCGAACCCCAACCTCAGCTTTTTGTAACTCCGGATTTTAAACACCTCAAAAAAGTTTTAAAAGAATTAGCTGATCAGATGGCGTTTTCAAGAGGCGGATGGGATGGTCTCAATAAAGCGATTCAGGCAAAAACAGTGAATACCCTGGAACTTAATACAGGGATTCAAATTTCAGGTATTCATCAATGTCCTTTGCACTGGAGTGACAATCACTCATCTGAAACTATAGCTTATCTTAAGACTGAAGGACCGACACAAATTGCATTCAATAATAAAGAGCTCGAGGGTCACAATAAAAATTACCATGCTCTTGGTTACGGAACTCCAATAGGATGCTTCAAAAGTTTTCCTTCGATCTGCCCGTCTCTTTTGACTTTAGAAAATTGGAGACAAATTGGATTAAACCTTTCAGAAGTCACCGAAGACAGGAACACTAACAAGAAAGAAGTCCCCATTTGCGACACAATCAACCTTTCCCACCCGCAACACATTAAGTTGGAATATGAGTCCGGTATCATCGTCGAAGGAAATGTCAAATCCTACCTTTTGCAAAACGGCCACGTTTTACTCATTAGTCTTGTGGACGCGACAGCAAGCTACTATGAGACTCCTCTTTTTGAAGCCAGTTGGGGCGTTTATGATATTGTATTTGGTAATTCTATTAAATCTGTTTTTGGAGGACCTGCAGATTATGAGAGCTATGGCGAGATTGACGATTTTGTAACAAAAAGAGTTGTTTCTCCTAAATACTCTGAAAAGGACTTACTTCTTCAATCACTCTATCAAAAGATTCGCAATTGGAGCCAAATATTTCAAAATTCAAGTCCTGAAAAGAAAATTGAGATTACTGCGTTGGCCCCTGAGTTATTTAGCTCATGCATAAAAGTTTTGAATTCAGATTTTCCCTCGGATTGGCTTTTACGACTCGAAATATATGAATGGATGGAAAGAATTCCCGAATATCCCGAGGAAGAAAAATACCACCTTTTAAATAAGTTGTCCCAATTAAAACTACAAAGTTTAGAGATGGATCAGTTGATCAGTGAAGGCTTGTCCACTTTGAAAATGTTAAGTATTGGCCCCACAATAATAAAGAGGCCATAGAGATGTTTCTGGTCTTCCTAAGAAATTGAAAATGGAAAATAAAAGTATTAACCTCGAATTCTATGATTTAGTCGTTGTATTGATTCGCCCGATCTATGAGAGAAATATTGGAGCGGCCTCTCGAGCAATGAGCAACATGGGTGTAAAGAGACTTATTCTCATTGAACCTCAATGTGAAATTACTTTCAATGCTCAGCAGGCGGCCGCCACCGGACAGGATGCCCTCCAAAATCGCACCACCTATTTATCTTGGGAGGAATTCAAGGAAAAGGAAGCTGCTGGAATTCTATTAGCTTTTTCTGCCCGAGACGGTCGTGGACGCAAAACATCTGAGCTCAATGACACCCTTGATCAGTTAATCAGTAGCTCACCACTACTTGAGAAAAATCATCCTATTGTTTACTTAATTTTTGGTCCTGAAGATTGGGGACTTTCCGCGATGGACTTGGGCCATTGTCACCATTGCGTTTGTTTGCCGACCTTTGGTGAGAATTCAAGCTTGAATCTAGCGCAAGCTGTTCTCCTTGCAATGTATAGCATACGAATGAAGTGGGGAGGTGGAAAACGAACTGTCCTCGATGGCTCAGTTCGCACGCGAGATAAAAGCCCGGGGAATGGAAATCTGGTATTTCCAGAAGAAACTCTAAAAATCTGGCTTGAGGAAATGGGCTTTGATCTTTCAAAAAAGAAAATCAATGCCTTCACGACTCTGCGTCGAATTCTCTTACAGAACACTCCAACTCCCAGGGAACTAAATATATTAGAAATTGTCCTGCAACAGAGTATTCGGAAACTTCGAGACCTAAATAACTTTAAAAACAAGTAGGACTGGCCATAAATTAAAAACTAGTGTGGCGTCAGATAGGTTTTTTCAAGGCGTGAGGAGGAGATAGGACACGTAGGTCCATCGACGACGCTGCAACGCTGAAAAAGCTTATCTGACGCCACACTAGGGACTGCACCGAAGAATTTTTGCTGTCTGGGAATCAACCTCAATATCAACCTCAATGTCTTTTTTAAGAGCATTTTCAAGACAGGCATAAATTAAATTACGATTTGGAATACGAAATTTGCTTTCTATCTTTTTAAGTCCTACGAATATTTCATTTGAAAAGGGCTCCATTTCAATCGAAAGAACTTTGGTTTCCATACTTAAAATGGACTCAGCATTTCCTACAGAACTAAAAAGAACCACCATTACAAAACTCAATTCAATGGGTCTTTTTACAAATAACTTTGAAATGAATTGTGTCTGTAAGAAAAGCTTTTTAAATTTCATCATTTAAATATTCCCCTTGTATACGACACTGTTTGAGAATTTCATCAATTTCATGCAGTTTTTGCGACAAACCTTGACCAATTTCATTAAGCTCTTCGATATATCGCAAAGTTTCATCTTGATCTGCACCGACTAATTTCAAGGTTTCGAGTCTTGCTGAATTTGAATCAATTTCTTTTGTTATTGCTTCCAATTTTCGATTCAAATTTTTGCGAGATGAGCTCAAATTTTTTGTGAGCACCTTTAATTTTTCGGGGGTTAAAGAATCAACATGACCATTGAGTTCTTCTTCGATAATAACAATTTTCTTTGAGTTCACTAAACTGTTCCAAAACAAAGCCACTTCGGCTTTTAGATTATCCACGACTGGGCTGCTATTTTCACTGCCCCTAATACCATCACTATCCATATGTTAAACACACTCCTTAAAGATGCCTCTTGAGAGTAACACAGTTTGTACCCCAAGCTCCAGAGTCCTAACGTCTTGCGTTGATCTAAAAGTCTTACCTACTTTGATGTGAGCAAACCCGATATAAGAAAGTCCTGTTCAGAAAATCCCTGAAAACGAGGATTTTGAAGAAAATAGCGCTCTCTTAAACTCTGAAGTTTCAAGCCCTGAGTCCAACTTTGATGTTGGTCCGCCCCGAATAATGAAAGAGACTGGAACAGATAAAGGCGCTGAATCAATTGATCTGCAATAAGGCCTGAGGACATTCGGGCACCTGCCTCAATAAAAATAGAATAAACCTTGAGATCCCAACAACGATCCAAAAGAGCCCTGAAATCCAAATGTATTCCTCGTGTGGGAATAAATTCGATTCTCAAATTACTCAAATTAGAATCTATCGAAATTAAGTCCTGCTTTTTAGAGGAAATTTGATTTTTAAGAGTTTCATCAACAAATAAAATAATTTTGGAAACCAAATGAACTTTAAATATCTCTAGCTGCTGAACTTTATCAAGTAATTCGCCTTGACGATCTGCAATCAAAATAACATTTGTTTTATCAGTGGGAATATTACGAATATTCAATGAAGGATTATCAGTCAAAATCGTTTTTGCAGAAACCAACAATCCATCATAACAGGCCCTTAAGTGGTGCACATACCTTCGTGCCTCGTCGCCAGTAACCCACTTGGATTCTCCGGATTCTAAGGAAAGTTGAGAATCTAAACTCGATGCAATTTTAAGAGCGACAAAAGGCTTTTTAAAATTTTGATTCCATAAAAAAGCCTCACAAATCTCTTGAAGTTCCCTAGTCAGATTACCCTTTGCTGGGTAGAGTTCGGCAACAATTCCATGATTTTCTAAAATCGCGGCTCCTTTTCCAGCGACCAGAGGATTTGGATCCTTCACTCCATATACAACCTTTGCAATGGGATAAGTAACTAACATCTTCGCACAAGAAGGAGTTCTTCCTTCGTGGGCGCAGGGCTCTAGAGTCACAAAAACATGGGCCCCTTTTAACTGATCCCGAGTAAGCCCTTTCAAGGCATTCACTTCGGCATGGGGGCCTCCGCAATATTCATGATATCCAGATCCTAAATACTTACCTTGGGCATCCATGACTACACAACCAACCGCAGGATTGGGGCTGACCTTGTAAGGTCTCCGTCCCGCCAAAAAAATGGCCAATGCCATGGCCTCTTCAGACGTTAAGGGTGTGCCCAAAGCTGGAATGATGTTTTCACTTCCACCAGAAACCGAATCTATAAAAGGAGAATTTTGTAGACCGCGAATTATTTGCTCATCCATGATTGCCAGTAATTTGCCACTTCAACCTTCTCGATAGAAGGGTCTATCGTCAAGGGCTTCCAGGTATCAATCATCACTGCCACTTCATCTGTATGAGTCTTCGTATTCACATTTTGTACTGCTTTGGGATGAGGACCATGGGGAAATCCAGCAGGATGGAGAGTCATCATACCTGCATGAAGGTTGTCACGGCTAAAAAAATTACCGTCATGGTAAAATAACACTTCATCATAATCAATATTCTGATGATAAAAAGGAACCTTTAAGGCGTCTACATCCGTCTCCAACGGGCGTGGCAAAAATGTGCAAACTACAAATCCATTCGCAGCAAATGTCGTATGTGTTGAAGGTGGCAAATGAACCCGATGACTCAGCATGGGCATCAGATCTCGAATGTGCAAAGTATAAGGAAAAAAGTCACCTTTCCATCCAATGGTATCATATACATTTCCAGAATAGCCAAAACGAGTGCAATGATCTTGGCGACGAACCAGAATTTCTTTGACATCAATATTTTTTGTTTTCATTAGATTCTGCATTTCGTCTAGATTAGGCTTTCCTAACGCTGCCAAATCATAAAAAGCATTTCGTCCGACCATCCCTCTTTCGGGCTCACGATACATGCTAGAGCGAGATTCAATGACAAGAAAATTAACTTCAGTAAGGGAAAAAATTGTGTGAGTTACACATTTTGGAATACATATATAACTTCCCTGCTCAAATTTCAAAAGACCATATTCAGTTAAAACAACACCTTCGCCCCGATGACAAAAATACAAAGTTTCACCGTCTGCATTGCGAAAGGCATCCAGTTCCTGAGCAGAGGAAGGTTGAAGCCATAAATTATAAATTCCCACATCGCTATTAAAAAGAAGGCGCTGCCATGATCCATAATTTTTATTTAATTCAACAACGTCATACAAATGAGGCCGCAAAGGTCCGTCTATTGTTGTCCACCTTGTGCTAGGTTCAGGTTTAATCAAATGAGAAACGGGGCCAAAAAATCCTTTTCGCCCCTGCTCTTCCTCATAATGTCCCTCAGGAATTCCTTTGTGTCCTTGAGTCGTATGACTTCCCTGATTGTATTGAAACATTAAAGGTAACCTCGCTCTTTTTGATCACGCTCAATAGCATCAAACAAGGCCTGAAAGTTGCCGTCACCAAAACCATCATGTCCCTTGCGCTGAATAACTTCATAAAAAATAGGACCGATGATATTTTTCGTAAAAATTTGTAGCAAATAACCGTGATCATCCCCATCAACTAAAATCGCATTTTTCTCCAACCGATCCAGGGCCTCAGTAACATGGGGAACGCGGTCTCGCAGCATTGAGTAATAAGTTCCTGGAGGTGGAGTTAAAAATTCAATTTGATCTTTGCGTAAATCTTCGATGGTCGTGGTAATACTATTTGTTAAAAATGCGATATGTTGAATTCCTGACCCCTTGTATTCGTCAAGATATTCCTGAATCTGGGATTTAGATTCGGTAGGTTCATTGACAGGAACAGAAAATTTTCCACATGGTGATCGTAAAGCTCGCGATAACAGTCCTGTTTTTTGACCGCGAATATCAAAATAGCGAACTTCACGAAAATTAAATATATTTTCATAAAAATCGCACCATTTCTGCATTTCACCCTTGGGAACATTATTTGTGAAATGGTCAATTTCTGTTAAGCCAACACCTTCATGTTGATTACTTGCACGATCAACTTTAAAAATCTCTGAATACAACTTTGCTGCGCTTTTTTCGTCGATGAAATAGATTAATGAATCTCCAATTCCATAGATTGCTGGAAATGGAGTTGCTCCCCTCTCAGCTTCAGTTCCATTGTAGACTTTCGCACCTCGAGCCACGGCCATTTTTAAAGCATAATCTGCATCTTGAACTCGAAACCCGGTAGCACATACACTTGGTCCATGAGCTGTTGCAAATTGATTTGCAAAAGTACTCGGTTCACAGTTCAAAATAAAATTAATATTTCCTTGGATATAAAGATAAATCTTTTTGCCCGGAACCTGAGCAATTTGTTTAAAATGAAAGCGTTGAAATAATTTCTCAAAAAGGAGAGTATCCTTTCCTGAATATTCAATAAACTCAACACCGTTCAAACCAATTGGATTTCCTTGATTACTCATAGCCATATTCCCTCCGAGGATTCTTATTTGGGCGGATCTTTATTCCGACACTGTACTTCGTACTGCTATGTCGAAATTAAGATACGTCTTAATTGGTGATACCAAATTCAAATCTCAAAGACTATTATAAAAATTCTTAACTGCAGGATCCACAATGATTGAACGTGGATTCCAACGCATGAGACGAAGCCCTTTCTCCGATCGAAGGCGACTTAATGCCACATAGGCCTGACCTGGTTCCCATAGATTAGACAGGTCGCACCATAAACTATCCAGTGTAGCGCCCTGGCTTTTATGAATAGTGGTTGCGTAGGCGAGAATAACTGGAAACTGAATAACACTGGCAACAACATTCCCATCAGCATCTTGCATAGCAAAGGAAGATTTTTCGATGGGAACAACTCTTCCATCGCTTTTTCTAACAATAAGCTTTTCTTGGGAAATATCTTCCAATAACCCAATCGTCCCATTCACCCAACGCTTTTTAGGGTCATTTTGAATCATCATAACTTTGCATCCCGATTTCAATATAAGCTGTTGAGGTACAGGTGCCGCTTTCATAAGAATTTGTACAAACCTTTCAGCTCCCAAGTAAATGGAGTCGATTCTTATTTCATGAGCCGGTATCTCAGAGAGGCGACGTAAATTATACTGCTCAACTTGATTTCTCCGCGGCAATAACCGAGTCGTAAATCCTTCACTTTCACATTCATGATCAGAGTCTACAAAATCACCGAGGCTATGCTGATCTAAAAAATCCTTAACTCTCCTGGAGACCTCACCGTTGCGAATATCTCCTAAAACATTTAAATATTCATGTTCCGCCGTTCTTTGATTGTGGGATAGAATCGCGATATGAAATCCTGACCTTTCCCAGGTGGTCGTTTGAAAACACCAGTCGCGAGCCTGTCCAAATCGAGTCACCGGCGGCAATTGGGCAAAATCCCCCACCACCACAACTCTCAACCCTCCCCAAGCAGACACGGAATCCCTGGCAAAACGGGCTAAAGTTTCGGCAACACGCAATGCTTCGCCTGGAATCATAGAAACTTCATCCAGAATAATACCTTCAATTTTTCGAAGACGAGCTATTAAGCGTGAGTCTCTCTGAGCTCTTTCGAGGGTAGCTCCACTGCCTCCATCCATAATACCCAATCCAAAAAAACTATGAAAAGTTCGCCCTCCTAATAGAACAGCTGCCGCCCCTGTACTTGCTAAAATTGGAAACTTTTCGGGATTGAGCTCCTGCAAATAACGACGGATCAGAAAGGATTTTCCACTGCCGGCACCCCCCGTAACAAAAACATTCTCACCCGATTTTAGTAAATTCAAGGCTGCCGCTTGGTCTACTGACAAAACTTCCATTTTTCAGAATCTCCAATTTCATCAAAATCATGAAAAGTCATAAATGTTCACTATAAAGCTAAATATTTCAATATTTAGCCACACATTTTGTTTCTCTCATCAGCTTACCAACAGGGGCATAAGTCCTTGTATTAAAGAATCTATAAGAATTATTAATAATTTGACTTTTACCAGCTTCCTCGATCAACCTATCCTATAACACCTTCAACCATAATGGGAGGTGCCACTACTCCGGGGGTCACTTTGCCGCATAATAAAGTCTATGTGAATCGCACATTAAATTTAAAAAGAATTAAGTACATAGGTGTCGATATGGATCATACATTGATTCGTTATAATACCGAAAACTTTGAGCGACTTTCACATACCATTATGATCGATAAGCTCGTACAACATGGTTATCCCGAAACTTTACGAAAATTAAAATTTGATTTTACCTTTGCAATCCGCGGTCTCGTATTAGACCGAAAAAAAGGAAATTTGCTTAAGCTCAATCGATATGCTGCGATTCGAGCCAGCTACCATGGAACTAAACCCTTAGATTTCAAAACTCACCAAAGACTTTATAAGAGTACATACATCGATCTCAGTAACTCAGACTATCTTGCCGTAGACACATCTTTCTCTCTTTCATTGGCTATTCTCTATGCCCAAATCGTCGACTTAAAAGATTCTGACACCCACCGAGTTTATCCGGATTATGCACAAATTGCAGATGATGTTTTGGAAGCTCTTGATGAGGCCCACCGAGATGGCAGCTTAAAAGAGGAGGTAAAAAAGGATTTACCCAAATATATTATTAAAGATGAAAAATTGGTTCGAGGATTAGAAAAATTCAAACTCCATGGGAAAAAGGTTTTTATACTAACAAATTCGGATTTTCATTACACTAAACTACTTTTGGATTACGCTATTACTCCATTTCTTTCGAACTCGAAAACATGGCAGGAGCTTTTCGAGTTCGTCATAACTTTTGCCCAAAAGCCTCGCTTTTTTTACGATGATCAACGGTTTCTTCGAGTGAACCCTGACAACGGATCTATGACCAACCTTGAAGAAAAAATTATTCCTGGAATTTATCAAGGAGGAAGCGCTAAACGCTTTACTTCAGCTCTCAATTTGGATGGAGATGATATCTTGTATATTGGAGATCATATCTACGGCGATATTTTGCGTTTGAAAAAAGACTGTAATTGGCGAACCGCAATGGTAATTGAAGAGCTAGATCAAGAAATGGCCAACAATAGATCTGCAGAACCTATCAATCTTGAAATTGAAAATTTAATGACTAAAAAAGAGCCTTTTGAAAACGAACTCACTCAGCTTATGAGTATGAGGGTTGAAAAGTCTTCTCAAGAGATTGATGAAAAAAAAATAGATGATTTGCAAAGGCAAATTTCAGAAATCGACGCCCAAATTAGCGGCTTAATCAAAAAGCAACAACTTCTCTATAATCCCTACTGGGGACAACTTATGCGGGCTGGAAATGAAGAAAGTTATTTTGCCTACCAGCTTGATCGTTATGCCTGCATTTATATGACTAAACTGGGCGATATGTTGGAGCAATCACCAAGAACTTATTTTAGAGCGCCCCGCCGTCCCCTTGCCCACGAAATATAAAAACTATTTTGCTTTAAATAAAACCAAAAAATCATTGAGTCCTACCTGATCCATTAATCCGATATAGGGTTTTTCAGGAGTTTTTTTATAGTAATTGCTCCGGGCTTTTCCTGCAATCATACACCCTAAACTTCCATATCCCGTAGGATCTGCAACTTCATTACGGCACAAAATAGTCGTCTGACTCTCCTGTTTCGAATTCAGCGGGAAATCGGAGACACTGATTGCCAGAACATCTCCCTCTGGAGAATTCTGACGAAGAGAGTTCACCAAATTCCGTTGGATGAAATGACTCGTGTGAACAATAGGAACCACAAGGAGAGCCTTCTTATTTTGCTTGAAGACATATTGTAAGGAATTCGCCACGTCGCTGCCGCTGACTTCTGGATTCAATGCCTCCTCTGCACCCAAGAAGTCCTTTAGCTCAAAGCGAAAATCAGAAACGACCATAATATCGGAGTGCTCTGACCGCAATGCATTTACAAAACCCTTTGCAAATTCCTTTTGCTCTAAGAATTCTGGCATAATTCCCAACAATATTACTCGAGATCCATTAATTTCTTGTCGTAATCTTTGGAATACAGCTTCACCAAATAGAGCCGCCTTATCTACTGAACTTAATTTAATTTTGGGAATCGATTTAGGCTGTAAGCCCATATAAATGCAAAAAATCAATCCGCCCAAAATGACTAAAAAAGCAACAAACCAATATGTTTTATTTAATTTTGAAGGGATTCTGGAATGAGTATTAGACATAGCTATTTTCTTTCTTGAATAATAAAAAGATAAAAAATTTAGCAAATTAAGTGGTTTAAAGTGGCTCTTTTGACCATCAAATGGAACTATTATCAATGCCTAATTCCTAAATCCAACTTTTTGTTGAAATTTTCAAACAAATCATCCATATTGACTGCCACGAATTCTTTAGCAGGACCTGATCTGCAATAAGGAACCCCTATTAAAAGGGCCTTGGCTCAAAACGGGTTAGATAAATGCGACAGGTACCATGGAAGTTACGAATGAATGAGATTGCGAAAAAGTTAGACTTTTCACCCTTATTTATAGGCTCAGGCCGTCTTTATTCTCATTTGGTGTATTATTACCGCCTCCTTTTTTCTGAAGGTGAACTCTTAGCACAACATAATTTGTCGGCCCCCCCTGCCTTCTTTACTTGGAATCGAAATAATGGAAATGAAAATGAATTAAGATTTTACCTAGAAAACGCAAGTCATATTTACTTGTGTATTTCCGATGCGGAAATTTTTCCTTTTTACAATAATCGAATTTTACCAGTTTTAAATGCCAAAGGCTCTTCCGTTAAGGGGACGTGTACGGGTGCTCCTCAGATCGTGCATTTTTCGGGATCTTTGGATTTTCCCGGTATCTTGAAAGGCGCTCACCCGCTGATGACTTTTTCGGTAGAAGAAATGTATAAACTGGAGTTTTATAAAAAGATCCACTTTGTAGTCTCTGAAGGGGAGCAATTAAAAAATCTTCTTCCTTTTTTACCTAACTCTTTTTCTCAAATTTCTTCAGAACTGAAACCCTACTATCATACACTGTGCGTATTGGGTGGTAACTTCACAATGGTACTCCTTAGGAAAATGTTAAATGATATGTCAGCACTCAATATTCCCAAACAGGCAATTCAAACTTATGTGGAAAAGATTGTTGAGAACTCCTTTTTACCAGATAAAAATTATTTAACTGGACCGCTCGTTCGAAAAGACGACGTCACAATAGATAAAAATCTAAATACTCTGGACGGTAGTGTTTATAAAGAAATTTATCTCGCTTTCATAAAAGTTGTTTATCCTGATTTTAAAGGAGCTCAATAAAGTGATTTTGCATGATTTTTTAAAAAAAAAACAAAAAGCTGAAAAAATTACTATGGTGACCTGTTATGATTATACTTTTGCAAGAATTCTAGGAACAACTTCCGTAGATTCTATTCTCGTTGGCGATAGTCTTGCGTCTGTAATTTATGGGTATCCTAATACTCTTTCTGCCACCATAAATATTATGGCACAACACATTCAAGCTGTTGCTAAGGGGTGCCCCGAAAAATTTATTGTTGGTGATTTGCCTTTTATGTCTTTTCGTAAGGGCTTAACTTCTAATATGACAGCTGTTGAGACCTTACTTCGTGCCGGAGCCAATGCTGTCAAACTTGAAGGGTCCCATGGAAATCTCAAATTAATTAATCATATTGTTGAATCTGGCGTTCCAGTGATGGGGCATTTGGGACTGACTCCTCAAATGATTAATATTTTGGGGGGACATAAAGTTCAGGGCAAAAAGGAAAAAGAGCAAGAACTGATCAGGCAGCAAGCAAAGGAGCTGGAAGATGCTGGCTGTTTCGCGCTTGTATTGGAGTGTGTTCCTAGTGACCTAGCCCAAAAAATTACGGCTGATTTAAGAATCCCTACCATTGGAATAGGCGCAGGGGTTCACTGCGATGGACAAATTTTAGTTCTACAGGATTTATTGGGAATGAATTTGGAGTTTCAGCCTAGATTTTTACGCAAGTATTTGGAGGGCGCAAAACTTATTCAAGAAGCTCTAGAATCCTATTGCAGAGATGCCCGCGATCAATCTTTTCCGAGCGAAAAAGAGAGTTATTCACGATGAGGATAATTTATTCTGTAACAGAAATGCAAAATATACTTCATTCCATTAAGAGCAATCCTGAAAACACCATTGGTTTTGTTCCGACTATGGGTGCGCTCCATGAGGGCCACTTAACTTTACTTCGACGATCTCGTAATGAAAATAAATTTACTGTGTTGAGTATTTTTGTAAATCCCACTCAATTTAATAACTCCAATGATTTTATGAAATACCCCAAAACTTGGGAAAATGATCTCCATATGGCCCAGGACATTGGGGTAGATTTTGTGTTTTCACCCAGCTATGAAGATATTTATCCAGATTCTTATCGGTTTAAAATATTAGAAAGTGATTTTAGCAAGGTTCTTTGTGGAGCACATCGCCCTGGACATTTTGAAGGAATGCTGACAATTGTTATGAAGCTTTTTAACATTGTGAGACCCACTCGATCCTATTTTGGAGAAAAAGATTTTCAGCAGTTACAACTTGTTAAAGAGATGGTCGATGCCTTTTTCTTAGAGACTGAAATTGTCCCTGTAAAAACAGTGCGTGAGCCTGATGGTTTAGCAATGAGTTCCCGCAATATTCGCTTGTCCCCTGATGATCGAAAGCGGGCTCCTCAGATTTTTCAAATATTGAACCAAGCACCTAATAGAGATACAGCATTTGATCTCCTTAAGGAACATGGCTTCGACATAGAATATTTAGAGGAACATCGAGAGCGACGCTTTGTCGCTGTCCGAATGGGACAGGAGCCCAATATTATAAGGCTGATTGATAATGTCAAAATTTAAAATTCTATTTAAAATGACAGGCTCTATTGCATGCTTTAAGGCCTGCCAATTGGTTTCCAAGTTGGTACAAAATAATTACGAAGTACAAGTTGTTGCCACAACAAGTGCACTTCAGTTTGTTGGAAATGCAACTATTGAAGGCCTCACTGGTAAACCCGTTATTACAGATCTTTTTGCTTGCGGAAATATCATGGATCATATTCATTTAGATCGTTGGGCCGATCTCGTTATAGTCGCCCCGGCAACAGCCCATTTCATAAATAAATCCAGTGCAGGAATTTGCGACGACTTGACTAGTACTTTGTTTTTGGCCCATGATTTCAAGAAGCCCTATTTGATAGCTCCGGCGATGAATGAATGGATGTATAAAAATCCCATCACTCAAAATTCCATAAAAAATCTTAAGAATCTCGGACTTGAAATTTTGCCCACCGACACTGGCATTTTGGCTTGTGGTGAAACGGGCCCAGGGCGACTTTTGGATCCTGAAGTGATTTACGAAAAAATTTCTAACTATTTTGAAACATTATCAAAAACGCCAACAGTGAGATCCCCGGAAGCTGGGCTAATAGCTACAGGGGTTTCAGAAATTCGAGTTTTGGTAACGACGGGCGGAACAACTATTCCAATTGATGATGTTCGTTATATTGGAAATTCGAGTACGGGCAAGACGGGAGTGCAGATCGCTGAAAATCTTCGTGATTGGGGTATTCCCGTCACCTTGGTTCGCTCCGAGACGAGCCCAACAACAGGCGGCATGTTGCACCAATTGCATTTTCGAACTTTTTCAGATCTAGCAGAAGTCCTTCAGCAGGAGCTTTCGGAAAGGTCATACACTCACATTATCCATCTGGCTGCAGTCAGTGATTATGAAGTATCTGCGATTAAAATAGGTTCCAAAATTTCTGAGTCAGATTTTAAAAAATTACCTTCAGGGCAAGATCGTATTTCGTTGGAACTTAAACCCACGTTTAAAATTGTAAACGAATTACGAGACTATTCTATGAACAAGGATATCAAGATAATCGCTTTTAAACTGACCTCCAATGCCAGCTCCCTTGAAAGAGAGCGAGCCGTTCAAAAGTTAATAACTGCAAGTCATGTTGAATGGGTTGTTCATAATGACCTTTCTGAGATAAAGAAAGAATCGGGCCAACATATTTTCTCAATCTATTCCTCCGATGCTAACAAAAATATCAAGAATGTCGAGATTTGCCATAATGTGGAAACCCTTTCCGAAAAGCTTTATGATATTATCTTGAGGGACGGAAGGGCACTATGATTTTAGCTCTCGATGTTGGAAATAGTCAGATCTTTGGAGGAGTTTTTGAGAGCAATAAAATGCGTTTGAGCTTTCGTCGAAACTCGAAGCAAGGCTCTTCATCGGATGAGATCGGAGTTTTTTTACGTACTGTATTGGTTGAAAATGAATTAGATCCTGCATCTATTAAAAATATTGTTATTTCTACTGTAGTTCCCGATCTGCTTTATAGCCTACGAGGGGCTTGCACCAAGTATTTCAATGTAAAACCTTTTGTTTTGCAGGCGGGCGTTAAGACAGGTCTCAAAATAAAATATCGCAACCCCTTAGAGGTTGGATCTGATAGAATTGCTAATGCTATTGGAGCTACTTTTTTATTTCCAGATCGAGATATCATAATAGTGGATCTTGGAACGGCAACTAAGTTTTGTGCTATTAATCGTGAAAAAGAGTTCCTGGGAGGGGCCATTGCGGCAGGTCTGCGCCTCTGCATGGAGTCACTGGAATCTAAAACTGCAAAGCTTCCTTCTGTAGAAATTGTTATCCCTGACCATGCACTCGGTAGATCTACAATAGAAAATATTCAGTCAGGTCTCTATTTTGGACACCTTGGGATGATCAAAGAATTGTCCCAACGATTAGCAGAGGAAGGCTTTAAGGGACATAAGCCCTATATCATTGGAACCGGTGGATTTTCTCATCTTTTTGAAAATGAAAATTTATTTGACGTCATACTTCCTGACCTTGTTTTAAAAGGTCTGCTAGTTGCACTTCAAATAAATTCTTAATTGTGATATAATTCGAACGATTTTTCGACCGGAGGCCGTATTATGGTTATGCTAACGATGATGCAAGGTAAGATTCACAGAGCAACTGTGACTGGGGCTGATCTCAGCTACGAAGGTTCTATTTCCATTGATCCAACACTCATTAAGGCAGCGGGATTTCTTATTAACCAACAGGTAGATATTTATAATTGCAACAATGGCGCACGCTTTACGACATATATTATTGAAGGAGCACCCGGAGAAATTTGCCTTAACGGCGCGGCAGCACGGCATGTTCAACGAGGAGATCTGGTCATTATTGTCACTTATGCCTCCATGGACTTGGAAGCTGCTAAAATACATAAACCAAGCGTTGTTTTCGTCGATGACAAAAATAGCATTGTTGAAATGCGCGACGAGAAACGAGCGACCTCTTACAATAAGTGTCGTCAAATGCTAGAGTCCCATGGTTAATGGAATTTGTTTTTCATTTTGATTTCGGGAACTTCCAAATCTTGCCAAGAAATCGGGCAAGGCCTTCAGTATTTTGAACTTTTCACGTAAATCACTCTTAAAGTAGGAAGCGATAAGGCCGCGGGCCGCTTGCCTCACTTCATAGGTTTCTGATTGAAATGATGGGTATTCTGGAGAAAAAATGTTTCCTTCTTTTAAATAGGCCAGAAAGTCTTCTAGGGCCATTTCCATTGTTTGTTCTAACTCATCCTGCGGAAAAAATCTTTCCTGCAACCAAATGCGAATAAATAAGCGTGCTATGATATCACTGTCTGCCAAATCTTTTTCATTTAAATAGATTTTATAAAATTGTGGAATCTCTATGCTTTTTTGACTAGTAAGCGCAATTTCAATTTTGCTTCGAAAGGGTGAAATAAATTCCAGCAAAGGAACAATCTTATTGATATTTATCGAAAGCTCTTCATGGTGACGTTGAAAGAATTTGCTGTAAGGGACAGACCGACGAATAGCACAGCTAAAAATACTTTCTTCTCGACCCTCTTCATATCGATAAATGCGATGAACTACCCTACTGTGGACACAAAGGGGCTTTTTGGTTGAATGCAATAAATATAAAATAGAGCCAGCCAAAACCAAAAGGCTAACTTTTATGATCTGATCCTCTCGCATTTTTTTATTTCTGCAAAAGAATATTTCGATGGCAAGGTTTTTCCCATCTTTTCAGAAAGCCAACGATTTATTTCGACCAGAGCTTTTAAATCACAATCTGTGGAAATGCCCATTCCCTCAAAAAGATTAACAATATCTTCTGTTGCGACATTGCCAGTGGCGCCTGGAGCATAGGGACATCCCCCCAATCCTCCAATACTGGAGTCAAAACACTTCACCCCTAATTGATAAGCAGCAAAAGTATTGGCAAGTGCAAGACCCCACGTATCATGAAAATGCCCCGCCAATTTTTGAACAGGAATTTTATTCTTTAATTTTTTAAACAAAGACTGTACTTTTTTAGGATTAGCAATACCTATCGTATCTCCAATGGATATTTCATAAGCTCCCATTTGATATAATCTGTGGGCCAATTGAACTACGCGAGACTCAGGAACATCACCCTCATAAGGACAGCCAAAACAAGTGCTCAAATAGCCTCGAACCAATATTTTATGCTTTTTGGCTAATTTCAAAATGGGCTTAAACCTTTCAAAACTCTCCTCAATACTACAATTTATATTTTTATGAGCAAAGCTTTCGCTGCAAGCTGTAAAAATTGCAACCTCAGTAACTTCGCTCTTTAGTGCTTCTAGCATACCAAACTCATTAGGAACTAACGTGGAAATATGAAATGTTTTATCTGCTGCTGCTTTGGATTTCAGCACCTGTTGCTGAAAAGCTAAAATCAATTCTGCTGTACCAGCCATCTGAGGAACCCATTTGGGACTTACAAAGGCACCAATTTCTAGATTTTGAATACCACTTTCGACAAGGCGCTTCGCCAATTCGAGACGAGTTTCAATGTTTAAATTGACACTTTCATTTTGCAATCCATCCCGCATTCCAACTTCAACAATTTTTATTCTAGGCCCTCTACTTTGATTCTTTGCTTTTGCCATAATATACTAGGCCTTATTATCACTTTCAGATTTAATTTCTATCAATAGTTTTCCAAGAGAAACTTGCTCGCCCTCCTTGCAATTTAATGCAACAACCTTTCCATTCATGTCAGCCTTTAATGTGTATTCCATCTTCATCGCTTCCATTACTAAAAGTGGTTGCCCTTTCTCAACGATCTCCGAAGTTTCAATCATCACTTTAGTAATCTTTCCAGGCATGGGAGCTAAAATGTGCCCTGTCGCTGTTTCTGAAGCGTTTTTTCCGCGGCGAAGGCGTTGAGGATTTCTTTCAAGTACTATTGTGCGGCCATTGATATGCATCCAAATCTGTGGACCCATGACCTGACCAATAACTCTATATTCCTGTCCGTCAATTTTAGTTCGAAACTCCATTAAACATTTCTCCAAAAGCTCTGCCAAGGAGACTGGGAATGGCTAACAAGATTTCCTCTTCCAAATTCTCCGATCATATAACTCTTAGGATCTGAAAAATTTAATCCTGAGGAGTCTCCTTGGCCTCTGTTCACTTTTTTAAACTCTTCAACTAGCTTTTCCTCAGATTTAGAAAGTGGTGGTTCAACCAATGACTCCGCGAAATGCTTTTCAATGAATCTTGTCGTCATAGATCCCTCAACAAACTCAGGATGTTTCAAAATTTGGATCAAATAGGGAATATTCGTTCGAACACCAAATACGACAGAATCCTTTAGGACATGAATCATTTTCTGAATAGCTCGAGATCGAGTCTCATCCCATACTATCACTTTTGCGATCATTGAGTCATAAAATGGTGTCACTTGATCACCCGTCTCAAATCCATATTCAAAACGCCGACCCGGTCCTTCTGGCCATTGAACCAAACCAAGATTCCCAGTGCTTGGAATTCCACCCAAAAATGGATTTTCAGCGTAAATTCTACACTCTATAGAGTGGCCCTTGGGGCTGCCTATTTTTCTTTTGTCTAATATCAAGCTACCCATTGCTGTCAGAATTTGGGCTTTTACTAAATCAACACCCATTACCTCCTCTGTAACCGGATGCTCAACTTGCAATCGGGTATTTACCTCAAGTAAATAAAACTCATTGTCCTGAAGTAGAAACTCTACGGTACCAGCTCCTCGATAGTGGCCCATGGTTCCAATTGCAATCGCTGCTTCACCCATTCTTCTTCTCAAATCATCGGTTAATGATGGACTAGTAGCCTCTTCTATAATTTTTTGATGCCGCCGCTGAACGGAACATTCTCGATCATTGAAATGGACAACTTGCCCTGAAGAATCGCCAAATATTTGAAATTCAATATGCTTAGCTCTGTCTAAGTACTTTTCCAAAAATACAATTTTCGATCCAAAAGCAGAAAGGGCTTCTCGTTGCGCTGATTCAATTAATTCTTTCCCACCCAACATTCCTTTCAAAAGCTTCATTCCACGACCACCACCACCAGCAGCTGCCTTTACAATTACAGGAAAACCAATTTTTTCGGCTTCTTTTAACAAAAATGCAACATCTTGATTACTACCTTGATACCCTGGTACCAGTGGCAAGCCTGCCAACTGTGCTAATTCTTTGCATTTTACTTTATCTCCGAGAATGCGAATTGACTCCGCAGAAGGGCCTATAAAAATCAGTTCTGCTTTTTTACAGGCCTCAGCAAAATCGGCATTTTCAGATAAAAATCCAAAACCGGGATGAACGGCGTCGGCAGCACCCGCAAGGGCACCTTCAATATTAGCCTTGATACTTAAATAGCTTTCGGCAGAAGCAGCTGGACCAATACAAATTGATTTTGTTGCCATTCGATAGGCTCGAGTCTTTATGTCTGCCTCAGAATGCAAAAGAACCGTTTCGATACCCATTTCTTCGCAAGCTCGAATAATTCGAACTGCAACCTCACCTCTATTTGCAATCGCAATTCTTTTTATTTTTTTCGCCACGAGGGGACACCCTTCATTAAAAAACTTTTAAGACCTTCTTGTCCTTCACTACTCATTCTTCTCTCAGAAATAATTCTTGTTGTATGATCTCTATGCTCTGCCCAGGTCAGATTTGGCAAAAGTGAGATTAATTTTTTTGTTTCACTTATAGCTTCTGGACCTGCATTTAAAATTGATTTAAGCCGATCTTCGACTCGACTTCTTAATAATTCTGAAGCCTCCTCTGAAACATCTGATTGACTATTAATATTATTTACGGATTCATGAACCAATCCACATTGTAAAGCCTTTTCAATACGAAATACATCTCCGAACATCATCAGGGGAGAAACAATCCCAGCCACAGTTTTGCTGAGTATAAAGGAACTAATCACCGCTGGTACCAATCCAATTTTAACTTCACTAAAACTAAATTGAGTGTCTTTGTCTGCGATAACATAATCGCAAGCAGCAATCAGCCCCAGAGCACCACCCATTGCTGCACCTTGAACTGCTGCAATTACTGGAACCGGACAATTTCGAATTGCCGCAAACATATTATAAAGCTTTTCTGAGTCTTTTTTGTTTTCAATAAAATTATAGTTCACCATTTCCTGCATCCAATTTAAATCGGCGCCAGCACAGAAAACCTTACCATTGCCTTTCAAAACAATCCCTCTAGGGCGAGGTTTTTCTGCCGAAATGCCATGAAATACTTCAGTAATTTCTTCTATCATCTGAGGATGAAATGCATTTCGAACTTCGGGTCGGTTCAACGTCACATAGACAACGGTTTCTTTTTTTTCAATTTGTATAAATTGAGGCATCACTTTAAAACTCCCTTTACATTCTGAAAACGCCCGCTTTTGGGCTTCCCCAAGATTTATTTAAGCTTGCACTCAGACCCAAAGCCAATACCCGACGAGTGTCGATCGGATCAATAATTCCATCGTCCCAAATTCTTGCGCTAGAATAATAGGCCGAACTCTCTTTTGCATATTTATCCAATGTCGGCTTTTTAAATGCTACCTGTTCATCTAATCCCATTTTTTGGCCTTTTGCTGCCAATTGATCCATTTTTACAGTTAGCAAGACATTGGCTGCTTGCTCACCACCCATCACAGAGATTCGAGCATTGGGCCACATCCAAAGTTGTCGCGGCTGATAAGCTCTTCCACACATTCCATAATTTCCTGCTCCATAAGAACCACCAATAACAATAGTAAATTTTGGCACGTGGGCCGTACTTACTGCCATCACCATCTTGGCGCCGTGCTTGGCAATTCCTTCATTCTCATATTTCTGCCCGACCATAAAACCAGTAATATTTTGTAAAAATACCAAAGGAATATTACGTTGCTCGCACAATTCTATAAAATGAGCTGCCTTCTGAGCGCTTTCGCTAAACAACACTCCATTATTTGCAATTATTCCAACGGGAATTCCCCAAATATGGGCAAATCCTGTAACAAGAGTATTTCCAAAGAGTGGTTTAAATTCATGAAAACGGCTTCCATCAACGATTCGAGCAATAATTTCGTGGACGTCAAATGGAATTCTCGAATCCCTTGAGATAATTCCATAAATTTCCTCCATTGAATATAAGGGATCTTCGGCTGGAAGAGTTTTGATTGAAACTACTTTTTGTCGATTGAGATACATGATAATATTCCGAGTAATCTCTATTGCATGCTCATCATTATCCGCAAAGTGATCTGTCAC
>Ga0172367_10001052_pt1 | contig 41512 bp, 40 predicted proteins | sample Lak10m_FD_114542 | JGI IMG/M metagenome (GOLD analysis project Ga0172367, IMG submission 114542) | Freshwater microbial communities from Kabuno Bay, South-Kivu, Congo - kab_022012_10m | ecosystem: Environmental > Aquatic > Freshwater > Lake | place: Democratic Republic of the Congo: South-Kivu... | reverse complement strand
GCTCTCGGGCGAGAGCAGGCACAACATCTCGGACTGGGGATTCACTTGGCCACGCATGGAGTCTCAGACTGGCACAGGTGCGCGCCGTTCAATCCACCAGAGACTTTTTCAATGAACTGCTAATGTATCGCGCGTGGCTACCTTCTCCAAATATGAAGACTTTAATGTCAGTTTTATGAGGTCAATATTATCCCGATTGTCTTTAACAGAAGAAATGGTATAATCCTCAGGTAAAATTGGGCGAGTGGCATTTAGGCTGACATCTATTCGATGAGACAGCGAGTTTGCTAACTCCATACCTTCAATAGGAATTTCAAGGTCTTTGCCTTTTTCAAACGAAAGAGTCGCGCCTCTTCCAATCGAAAAGATGCGCGGCCCATCATGAGTTAGTGTAGCTTTGCACCCAACCATCGCTACAATTCCCGTTAGAATGAGTGAAAGAAGCTTGAACGGCCGAAGCTGACGAATCTGGGTAAGACGGAAGTGTGCCTTCATATGCTACTTGATTTTAAGGTTCTGGCAAAGACGCATCTTTATTCCCCCTCGCCAGCGTCTTCCCATCGCCATCTCGCAGCTCCAATTCATCCAGCTCGCCGACCATGGTGATGCCGGTCCAGGTTTGGGTGGTGATGGTGTCTTTGACGCCGGGGGTGAAGGGTTTGGTTTGTTCGACGGCGCCTTCTTTGAGGTAGAGGGTGGTGGCGTCATCGAGGGCGGTGTCGGCGAGCCAGGTTTTGAGCTGGCCAGAACCGAGGTCGCGCCAGTTGAATTTGAACTTGGGCAGTGGGCCGTCTTGCTCGGGGAAGATGCGCGTGCGGGACGAGCGGGCGTAGTGATCCGGCTTGAGTGTAGGCGCACCCATGTCGCTCACCGCGATCCGATGCCACCCATGGGCGTCGAGTGGCGGCAGGCGGTTGGATTCCAAGATGCGTCCCATTAGCGGCTGGCTTGGGTTGATTGCAGCTGATCCTTAAACACAGCCGATTCCCAACCAAGGAAAAGAATGTATCAGTCGGCGACAAAAAGTATCAGGAAGCGACCTTTCCCGGTGGGGCGGCGGGTTTGCCACCCCCGAATTGCCCGACCATCAGCCGGGGCGGGGCGAAGGTGCGCGGGGTGCGGCCGTGATAGCGCTTGAAGTCTCGGCTGAAATTCGCAGGCAGGCTGTAGCCGAGATGAGCGGCCACGAGCTTAACCGGCTGGCCGGCCCCGAGGAGCTGGGCGGCGGCGGCCATGCGTTCCCGCTGGAGCCATTCGCTTGGGGTGCAGTTCAGGTCGCGCTGGCTGAGACGCTCCAACTGGCGAAGCGAGAGGCCGAGCAGTTCGGCGGCGCGGCCTGCGTCCCATTCTGCGCGCCGGGCGAGGGATTGCCACCGGGCCGTGGCATCGGGCGAGAGGCTTACATTGTGCCGGCTGGACATGAAGTGGCGCGGTTGGTGGATTGGCCCCAAGGAGCGTGGGGCACACCCACTGGGCTGGTTCGTTTGGTGGGAAATGATATTGCCGGGCCGGCGCATCCGGACAAGCCAGAAGATGGTGGACTGCGGGACGAGGCCTCAGCCGCGGAGGAGTTCGGCGGCGGCCGGCGCGGCGATGCCGTGGAGGCGGAGGAGCTTGTGACGCGACGTGTGGCCGCGCACGAGCGTGACGGCGCGTTGCGGGAGGCCGAGGATGCTGGCCAGCAGGGCGATGACGGCGTCATTGGCCGCGGCATCCACGGGCGGGGCGGTGACGGCGACCTTGAGTTCGCCGCCATGGAGTCCACAGAGCGCGTTGCGGCTGGCCCGGGGCTGGACCTTGATGGCGAGGAAAAGGCCGTCGGTCTGCGGACGGAGGAAGGGGGGCAAGGTTGGCTCAGGCACAGTTCAGTTCCGGCAAGCTCCGGGGGAAACGCATGAGGTGGCGGGCGGGCCGCGCGCGGACCGGCTGGCCACCAGCGGCAGGTTTAACTCACCAGGCGGTCGCGGGCCGCCGTGACCCGGGCCAGGGCGGCATCCACGCCGCGGGCGCAGGCGGTGAGGTGGCCCATCTTGCGGCCCTTGCGGGCCTCGGCCTTGCCGTAGAGGTGAAGCTTCACGTGCGGATCGGTGAGGGCGGCGGCCCAATTGGGTTCACCCTTTTCCCAGAGGTGGCCGAGGAGGTTCGCCATGGCGGCGGGCTGGCGGAGCGCGGTGGAACCCAGGGGCAGGCCGCAGACGGCGCGAATCTGCTGCTCGAACTGGCTGGTGACGCAGGCGTCGAGAGTGAGGTGCCCGCTGTTATGGGTGCGGGGGGCGAGTTCGTTCACCAGCAACCGGCCGTTCTTGGTGACGAACAGTTCCACGGTGAGGAGGCCGACGACGTCGAGCTGTTCGAGGAGGCCGGCAGCCAGTTCGACGGCTTCCTTGGCCAGCTGCGGGCCGATGGCGGCGGGCGCGAAGGTCACGTCGAGGATGTGGTGGGCGTGGCGGTTCTCAAAGACGGGGAACGCGGCGAACTGCCCGTCCGCCGTGCGGGCGGCGACGACGGAGATTTCCTTCTCAAAGTCCACCCACGCCTCGTAGATGCCGACCGCGCCGCCCAGGGCGGCAAAAACCTTTTCCGGATCGGATTGGGGAAACACTTTCTGCTGGCCCTTGCCGTCGTAGCCGAAGCTGGCGGTCTTCAGGACGGCCGGCAAGCCGAGGTCGCGCGCGGCGGCGTGGAGGTCGGCGTAGGTCTTCACCTCGCGGAAGGGCGTGGTGGGAAAGCCGTGATCCCGGAGGAAGGTTTTCTCGCGAAGCCGCTCCTGGGTGATGTGCAGCACGTTGCCGGCGGGCCGGACAAGCGTGTGCTGGGCGGCGACTTCCGAGGCGCGGGAGGGAACGTTTTCGAATTCAAAGGTAATGACACTGACGCGCCGGGCGAAGTCCGTGAGCCGGTCCTCATCCAGGTAATCGCCGACCGCCTCGATGTCCGCGACCTGGCCGGCGGGCGTGTCCGCGTCCGGCGAGTAGATGGCGACGCGGTAGCCGAGCTGCTTGGCGGCGATGGTGAGCATGCGCCCGAGCTGGCCGCTGCCGAGGATGCCGATGGTCGAGCCGGGGAGGAGGGGGAAATTCACGCAGGCAGTGAGTTTCAAGAAGCGGGCTTGGGCGGCAGCACGTTGTTCTCGCGCACCTTCCGGGTCTGTTCCGCGCGAAATTTGTCGCAGGCCCGGCGGAATTTCGCGTGCTTGTTGCCGAGCATCGCGGTGGCGAGGAGTGCGGCGTTGATCGCGCCGGCCTTGCCGATGGCGAGCGTGCCGACGGGAATTCCGCCGGGCATCTGGACGATGGAGAGAAGCGAATCGAGGCCGTTGAGCGCCTTGGACTGCACCGGCACGCCCAGGACGGGCAGCGAAGTCTTCGCCGCCGTCATGCCCGGCAGGTGCGCCGCGCCGCCCGCACCGGCGATGATGACTTCCAGGCCGCGCGCGGCCGCCGTCTCCGCATACTCGAACATCCGGTCCGGCGTGCGATGCGCGGAAACGACCTCGGCTTCGTAAGGCACGCCCAGGGCATCGAGTTGGGCAGCGGCATGCTGCATGGTTTCCCAGTCGGACTGGCTGCCCATGATGATCCCGACGAGAGGTTTGGGGGGAGGCGGCTGGCGGCCCATAGCCCGGGCATTGAAGCGGAGTGCCGGCCGTTTGGCAACCGCGCGGCCTGAGCGCAAACCCCGCCTTGCCAAACGGCCCTAGTTTTCCGACGCTGAGGGCTGGCATGAACTTTTCCACGGCGCTTCTCGGACTGGCCCTGGCATTGACCGTTGTTTCGGCACGGGCGGACTACTGGCACGTGCCGCCGCGCGGCAACACCCTCCAGCTCGAATATGATGCGGGGGCCACCTACATGTCCGGTTCACGGCTGTCGATGGGCAACCTCCGGCTGGGCAGCGTGGAGTCGGCCCACAGTCACCTGGTGCTGGGGCTGGCCGTGCGCGCGACGGATGACTTCTCCTTCCGCGTGTCCGGTGAATATCGCCGCAACGACTTCGACGTGGGGCCGGGCGTGCCCGTGCCCAACGTGCTCGGCAATGCGGGCTTCCAGCTCACCGCCAACTGGGCGCTGCGCCACAACCTCTCCCTCTGGGTCAATGCCCGGCCTGGCATCTACAGCGATTTCCGCGACTTCACCTGGGGCGACATCAACGCGCCGTTCAACACCGTGCTGGCCTGGCAGGCGGACGAGGATCTGATGTGGCTGCTGGGCATCTACGTGGACCTGCGGGCCCAGTATCCCGTGCTGGGCGGTCCCGGCGTGCGCTGGCAGTTCGCGGAATACTGGACGCTGAACCTCGTGATGCCGCGCCCGCGGATTGAGTTCCAGGCGAGCGATGACCTGCTGCTCTACGGCGGGGCCGAGTGGCGCCAGATTGCCTACCGGGTCGCGCAGGACCTGGGCACGAAGAGCGGCTTCCCGGTGTTGAACAACTCCATGCTCACCTACAACGAGTATCGCGTCGGCGGCGGCTTCAACTACAGCTTTGCGCGCGGGCTGAACTTGGGCCTGGAAGGCGGCTACGCCATCCAGCGGCGCTTCCACTACTCCAGCCAGAACTTTCAGCTTACGGACAACGGTGCGGGCTACGTGGCCGCCTCGATCAACGGACGGTTCTAGCCCAAGTCACGCTCCGCTGGCGGTCTCGCGTGCCTGATGCGACGCAGGGCCCGGCCAACTCACCTCATGCGCACCCAGTCTGAGATTTCCTCCCTCCTCACCAAGCCGGGCGTCATCGCCGTCGTCCGCACACAGCAGCCGGAGCAGGTGTTGCCGCTCTGCGCCGCGCTGGTGGACGGCGGGCTGACCGCGCTAGAAATCACCTTCACCGTGCCCAACGCCTGCGAAGTCGTCGCGGCGGTGGTGAAGGAGTTTGGCACGCGCGCGACCGTCGGCGTCGGCACCGTGCTGACGGCAGTTCAGCTCAAGTCCGCGCTCGACGTGGGGGCGGAGTTTTTTGTCACCCCCATCCTGCGACCCGAACTGGTCCCGCTGGCGCACACGGCGGGCCGGCCCATCATGCTCGGGGCTTACACGCCCACCGAGGCGCAGCTCGCGCACGAAGCCGGCGCGGACTTCGTGAAACTCTTCCCCGCTGACAACCACGGCCCCAAGGGCGTCCGCGCCTTCCGCGCGCCGCTGCCGCACCTGCGCATCGTGCCCACCGGCGGCGTAACGCTCGCGAACGCCGGTGAGTTCATCAAGGCCGGCTGCGCGGCCGTCGGCGTCGGCAGCACGCTGCTCACCACGGAAATCCTCGCGAAGAACGACTGGCCCGCGCTGCGCAAGCTGGCGGCCGACTACGTGGCGGCGGTGCAGGCGGCGCGTTGACGGATGCAGTCTTTCCGCTTGAGGCCCGGCGGCTCCCGCCCGATAACGGCGCCATGCCTATGAAGTTCTCCCCGCTTCCCGCCGGTTTCCGGCTGGCCCTGCTGACGTTGCTGCTGGCCGTTGCCCCGCTGCAGGCCGCGCAGTTCGTGCTGTTCGACGTGACCTTCACCTTCACGAAGGAGGACGCGGACAACTCCAAGCCCAGCAAGTCGCACTACTACGTCAAGGGCCCCGCCCTCAATCCCGACCGCCCCCGCGACTGGACCGCGCCGGTGGACTACCGCAACGGCACCGTGCACATCCGGCTCGAAGTCCTGGAAAAGCCGGCCGGCGGCGAGCCGACCACGTGGAGCATCTGCTACATCCCGAACAAGGGCCAGGGCAACGGCTACGGTTGCACCGGCACGGAGCTCTACCGTGAAAAGGGCGTCTTCGAGCGCGACGTGCCGATGAAGTCTTTCTGGCAGAACGACGCCATCATCTGGTCCGAGGGCATCAAACAGATGGACCTCGTGATCAAGGACGGCAGCGGCGGCTCCGGCCACGCCCACAAGCGGGCCGACCCTGAGAAGTTCTTCCCCACCAAGGTCCGCCTCACCGTGGTGCAGGTGTCCGCCGGCGCGAAATACGATCCCAGCCTCGTGCCCAACCTGCCGCGCAAGGCCGAGGCCCCCGCGGCGCGGCCGACCGCGGACGCAAGCGCGGCCACGCCGGCGAAAGCCTGTTGCGGCAAGGCGCATTGAACCGCGTTTTGCCCAACCGCATGGACGAGCCAAACCAACGTGGGCTGGCCGGCGAGGCGTTCGTGGCCATCTGGCATGATGTTGCGTCCGAGGGTCTGCGCGAGTTTTACGAGTGGCACCACCGCGAGCACATGCCCGAGCGGCTGGCGATTCCCGGCTTCCGGCGCGGCCGCCGTTACCTGCGCGAGGACGGCGCGGGGCAGGCCTACTTCAATCTCTACGAGGTGGACAACTTCGACGTGCTCGTCGGGCCGGACTATCTCGCGCGCCTGAACGCACCGACGGAGTGGACGCGCCGGGCCGTGGCGCATTTTCGGAACGTAACACGCGGCTTGTGCCACGTGGCCGGCTCGGCCGGACTCGGCCAGGGCGGCACGCTGGCCACGCTGCGCTTTTCGCCGGCAGCAGACCGCGAGGCTGCGCTGCGCGCGCATCTGGTGCGCACGGCCATCCCGGCGCTGGTGCAACAGGTTGGCGTGCTCGGCGCGCACCTGGGCTGCACGGACACCGCCGGCTCGCGGCTGGAAACGGCGGAGAAACGCGCGCGGGGCAACCCGACGGACATCCCGCCATGGGTGCTGCTGGTGGAAGGCATTTCCGCCGCGCACGTCCGGCAGGCGCTGAACGAAGTCCTGCCCGACGCACTTCTTCAGAAGCACGGCGCGGCTGACCTGCCGCTGACGGGTCTCTACCGACTGGAAGCCACGCGGCTCAAATCCCCCGCGACGGCTGGCTGAACGCGCTCACGGCGTCACCGTTTCGTTCAGGTTCAAGATGACGTTCGCGACGGCGGTCCAGGCGGCGAGTTCGGCCGGGCTGGCGCCCTCGGGGTTCTTGAAGTCACCGACTTTCAGGAGCGACTCGGCAGCGGGCTTCTCAGCGGCGAAGTGCTCGCGCTGCTTGGCCAAGGTTTTCTCCAGCACGGCGCGTTCAGTGGCGGATGGCGGGCGTGCCAGGGCGAGCCGCCACGCGTAGTTCAGCTTCGCCGCGTCGTCGGCACCGCCTTCCTTCAGCACGCGGGCAGCAAAGGCGCGGGCGGCCTCGACATAAACCGGGTCGTTCATCAGCACGAGGGACTGGAGCGGCGTGCTGGTGCGGGCGCGGCCGGCGGCACAGACCTCGCGGTTCGGGGCGTCGAAGGTGAGCAGGCTCGGGTAGGGCGTGCTGCGGCGGTGGTAGATGTAGAGCGCGCGGCGGTATTGGTTGTCGTCGCGCTGCTGCTTCCAGCCGCCGCCGCCCATCTCGTTGATTTCCCACACGCCGGGCGGCTGATACGGATAGACCGGCTTGCCGCCGAGCTTCGGGTTCAGCAGGCCAGCGATGGCCAGCGCGTTGTCGCGGACAAACTCGGCGTCCAGCCGCGCGCGCGGGCCACGGGCGAGCAGACGGTTTTCGCTGTCCTTCGCCAGCAGCACGGGCGTGACGGCGGCGCTCTGGCGGAACGCGTGGCTCATCACCATCTGCTTGATGACGCGCTTCACGTCCCAATCCCGCGCAAAGTCGGCGGCGAGCCAGTTCAGCAGTTCAGGATGGCTCGGCCACTCACCCTGCGAGCCGAAGTCGTTGACGGTCTTCACGAGTCCGGTGCCGAAGACCATCGCCCAGAAGCGGTTCACCGCCACGCGCGCGGTGAGCGGGTGCTGCGGCGACGCGAGCCACTGCGCGAGGTCAAGGCGCGTGAGGTGGTTCGTGGAAGTCGTCGCGGGCTTGGGCAGGAACGCGGGGAAGGCGGCCTCGACCTTCTCGCCGTTCTTGTCGTAAGCGCCGCGCACCTTGATGAACGTGTCACGGGGCTTCTCCATCTCGGCCATGACCATCACGCTCGGGATGGTTTTGTCGAAGTCCGTCTTGGCCTTGCGCGCGTCCTCGGCGGACTTCTTCGCGGCGAGGTAATCGGTGGCCTGCGTCTCGCGGAAGAACTTCCGCAACTTGTCGTTCTGCTCCTTCGTGCGCTTGGCTGGCTCGATGGCCGCGAGCGCGAAGGTCGGCCCGCCCGCGAGCGTGGCGACTTCCTTCTCGGTCAGCGCGCGCGGGAAAATGTGCAGCTCATCCACGCGCCCGGTGAAGGGCGAGCCGCCGCCGCCACGCCGACCGATGGCGAAGGGCGCGGTGGTCTTGATGGTGCCGGGGAGCTTGTCCTTGATCGCCTTGGTCGCGACCGGCTGGCCATTGACGAAGAGCTTCACGCCCGCCGCGTTACCGGAGCCGTCGTAGGTGAACGCGAGGTGCTGGAAGGTGTCGAAGGGCAAATCCTTTTCCGTCTGCACGTGGATGACTTCCTCGGGCCACTTGTGGATGAGGTGAACGCTGGCCTTGCCGTTGTGGAACTCGATGTCCCAGCCCCGGAAGTTCGGGCCGTTCTCCATCTTGCCGATGGGCGCGCCGGATGGCTTGTTCGCCACGCGCACCCACAGGCCGACGCTGAACTTGTCGCCCTTGTCGAAGTCGTAGCGCGCGCCGAGGTCGGCGTGGCCCTTGCCTTCGAACTTGAGCGACTGCCCTTCCGCGCCGTCGGTGAAGCTCGTCTCGCCGGACAATTTGCCCTCGATGGCCTTGCCGTCGTGTGTCACGCCATGCGCGTCGGCGTTGAGCGGGAAATGGTCGAACGGGCCGGCGACCCCGCGCGCGCTTGGGTTGCTCGCGAGCTTGGCCTCCCAGGTTTTCTGCGCGGCGTCGAGCTGGACTTCGAGCTCCTTTGCGCGGTTGTCGGCGGCCGCGATTTGCTCATTGAGGCGGCCAATTTCCTTCTCCTGTTCGGGCGAAGGCACGGCCATGCGCGGCTCGGGGTTGAGCGTGCGCGTGCCGTCCTTGCCCTTCTCCGGGACGTTGTGGAAGAAGGCGTAGAGGCTGTAGAAGTCGCGCATCGTGACCGGGTCGTATTTGTGGTCGTGGCATTGCGCGCACGCGATGCTCATGCCGAACCACGCGGTGCCCAGCGTGCTCACGCGGTCCACGAGGTAGATGTTGAGATACTCGGCGTCAATAATGCCGCCCTCGTCCGAGGTCATCACGTTGCGCATGAAGCCGCTGGCAATCTTCTGGTCCACGGTGGCGTTCGGCAGGAGGTCGCCGGCGAGCTGCTCGATGGTGAACCGGTCGAAAGGCTTGTTTTCATTGAAGGCTTTCACCACCCAGTCGCGGTAGAGCCAGACTTCGCGGAGCGAGTCATTGTGATAGCCGGCGGTGTCCGAATGCCGCGCGAGATCCAGCCACGGCACCGCAACACGCTCGCCGAAATGCGGGGAGGCGAGGAGCCGGTCCACGGCTTTGGCGATTGCCGATTGCCGATTGCCGATTGAGGCGCACTCGCGGACGAAGGCCTCCACCTCGGCGGGCGTGGGCGGCAGGCCGGTGAGGGCGAGCGAGAGGCGACGGAGGAGAACTTCTGGCGCAGCCTCGGCAGAGAACGACAACTTCTCCGTTTCCAGCCGGGCGAGCAGAAACTGGTCAATCACGTTCGGCGGCGACGCCTTAGGACTTTGACCTTTGGACTTGGGAACCGCCGGCGCGACCACGCTCTCAAACGCCCAATGCCCCTGATACTTCGCCCCCTCGGTGACCCAGCGGCGGAACAGCTCCTTCTGCGCGGGCGTGATGGCCTTGTGCGAGTTCGGCGGCGGCATGAGGTCGTCCTGGTCTTTCGTGAGCAGACGCGCGATGACTTCGGACTTCTCCGGCTTGCCGGGGACGATGGCGGGCTTGCCCGAGGTGCCGGCCTTGAGCGCCTCGTCGCGGACATCGAGCCGGAGCTTGCCCTTGCGCGTCTTTTCATCGAACCCGTGGCACTTGAAGCACGTGTCCGACATGATGGGCCGGATGTCGCGGTTGAAATCCACGGGCGCGGGCTTAGCGCCGAACAGCGCGGCGCGCGCGGGCGCGGCGAGGGAAAGCAGGACGAGCAGCGCGGACAGAATTGGCTTCACAGGCATAGGCACGGCGTTTGACCCGGCGCGGGGAAAGGCCATTCACGGCGCGAACGGCACGAGCCGGCGGCCGGCACGGCTCAGTCCACGAACAGGAACTCGTTCGCCGAGAGCAGCACCTGCACAAGCTGCTCCCACGGCTTGAGCGGCGGCTGCACCGGCACGTCCACGCCGCGGAAATCCTTCTTCGCGTCCCATTCCTTCACCAGCACGGGCGCGCCCGGCGCGGCGGCGGCGGTGTTCAACTCCGTGAGGACGGGCACCCACTTGAACTCGTCGCTGTTCAGGTTCGCGCGGTAATCCACGATGAAGTCCAGCGTGTCGCCGGCCTGCACGGCGGTCGAAGGCACGCGCAAATCTTCCGCCGAGTTGTGGACGGTCACGGTGCGGAGCTGGCCGAGCCGGCTGTGGCTGATGAATGCCCGCACACCGTCGCCCGCGCTGGTCTCGTGTGCGATGCGGCCCGCGATGCTCACCACGCAGTCGCGCGGCGCAATCCACCGGCGCACGACCGCGTGCTGAAGGTCGTTGCCCGCGTGGCCGCCGTCGGCGGTGAGCTGCGCCCAGCCGAGCTTCGCGTCCGGCCAGTTCGGACCACCCTGCCACGCGCGCCCGGTGAAGTGCGGCAGCGGCGTGAAGTTCTTAAGCTTGCGGCCCGGCTCGTCGAATTCGCCCCAGCCGTAACGCCACTGGTTTTCTGGCGGCGGCTTGGGTGCCTGCGGCTGGTTCGGCTCCGCGTCGGCCACGAAGCGCACGGCGGCGGTGGTTTGCGCGGGCGTCGGTTCGCGCTGGTAAAGCGCACGGTGGAGGAGGCGCACCTTTTCCTCCGGTGAACTCAGCGCGGCGAAATCCTTCCGCGCCACGAGCGCCTTCGCGCGCGCGGCGACGAAAGGGTGGTTGAGGAAGAACAGCGCCTGCTGCGACACCGTGGTCTCGTGCCGCTGCGGGATGTGCAGGTCGGGGTTGGCGAAGTCAAAGACGCGGAAGAGTGGCGGCAGATACTGACGATCCACGAGGCCGTAGAGGCTCCGGCGTTTGCTGGTGAAGACATCTGCCGGCCGGCCGCCAGGCGTGAGGTCGAGTTCGCCGCTGGCTGCGAGCAGCGAATCCCGAAGTTGCTCGAAATCGAGCCTTTGGCGGTTCGCGCGCCAGAGGAGTTTGTTCTCCGGGTCGAGGGAGGCGGCTCGCTTCAGGTGTTCAGTATGCAGTTTCCAGTTTTCAGTGGGCCGCCCGCCGTCGCCTGCCTTCACTGAATACTGGTTACTGAAAACTGAATACTCCCCGCTCTGCTGGTAAGTCGCGCTCGTGAGAATCAGCCGGTGCAGCGCCTTCAAGCTCCACCCGTCTGCCACGAAGCGCCGCGCCAGCCAGTCGAGCAGTTCGGGATGGCTCGGCGGCTCGGCACGCAGGCCAAAGTCGCTCGGCGTCTTCACGAGGCCCGCACCGAAGTGGTGCAGCCAGAGGCGGTTCACCATCACACGCGCCGTGAGCGGGTTGTCCGCGCTGGCGATGGCGCGGGCGAGTTCCAGCCGGCCGCTGCCGTGCGAGAAGGGTTGGCGCTGCGGGCCAGCGAGCACTGCGAGAAATTGCCGGGGAACTTCCACGCCCTTTTGCTTCGGGTCGCCGCGCAGGAAAACACGCGGATTTGCGGTCGGCTCGCGGTCGGTGACGATGAGCGCGTGCGCTGGTGCGCCGGGAGCGCGGATGAGGTGGCGGTCCACCTCGCCCTGGAGTTTCCACAGCTCCTCCGTGGCTTTCGTGGTGAAAAGCTGCTCGGTGTTCACTATGCCGTCGGGCGGGATGACGGCAGGCGAATCGGCGGCGTAGAGCACCTGGCGCAGCACTTCAGCGTCTGTGTCCGGCAACGCGGTGGGCGCGGGGGAGTTGTTCGTCTTCGCGGCGGCCAGCGCGGCTTGCCATTGCGATTCTACAGTGGAGAGCACCTTGCCGTAACGCTCGGCGACGTCACGCGGCGACGAGGGTGGCGATGCGAAGGCGGCGGCGAGCAACCTGTTTCCGCGTTCCGAGTTCTGCGTTCCGAGTTTGAATGAAGCCTCGTTCCCTCGGCTGCTGCCGAGGTGCTGGTGCCACAGCGCCCACACGGGGTCGTTGCGTTTCCGCGCCTGTTCCAAATACGCCTGCCAGCGGCGGACGGTGGCGGGGATGAGATCGTTGTCCGTGAGGATTTGGTCGAAGCCTTCCTCGGGATACTTGTGCACCTCGAACTGGGCGAGCAGGTAGTCCGTCACGCGGGCGCGGACGCGCGCAGCGGCCTCGGCGCGACGCGTGGCCATCGTGGAATTCAGCCTGTCGAGGCGGGTGCGGTATTCCTTCTCGACGGCGGCGAAGGCATCGGACTGCGCCGGGGACTCAATCTGCACCAACTCGTCCGCGGTGCTCTGGAAGATGCCGTAGAGCGAATAGTAATCGGCCGTCGGGATGGGGTCGTATTTGTGGTCGTGGCAGCGGGCGCACTGGACAGTCAGCCCCATCGTGCCGCGCGTCACCACGTCAATGCGGTCGTCGATGATGTCGTGCGTCACGCCAATGAAGCGACGGCCGGTGGTGAGGAAGCCGAGGGCGGCCAAGTCCGAGAGTGACGATTGGGCCGTGGTGCCTTCGGCTTGGGACTTTGAACTTTGGACCTTGAACCCTTCGACCAGCTGGTCGCCCGCGATCTGGAGCATGAGGAAGCGGTCGTAAGGCAAATCATTGTTCAGCGCGCGGACGACCCAGTCGCGGTAGGCGTGGGCGTGGACGAAGAAGCGTTCCTCGCGGGCATACACGTAGCCCTTCGTGTCCGCATAGCGCGCGACGTCGAGCCAGTGCCGCGCCCAGCGCTCGCCGTAACGCGGCGAGGCGAGGAGACGCTCGGCGAGTTTGGCGATGGCCGATTGGCGATTGGTGACGGAGGAGCACTCACGCGCGAACGCCTCGACCTCCTCCGGCGTGGGCGGCAGGCCGGTGAGGTCGTAAGTCATGCGGCGGATGAGCGTGCGCGGGTCGGCGGGGGGCGAGGGCTTCAGGCCGTTGGCTTCCAATTTGGCGAGGATGAAATGGTCCACCGGCGACTGCGGCCACGCCTTGTCCTTCACTTTCGGCAGCGGTTGATCCTTTGGCGGCACGAACGCCCAGTGCGTTTTCGCTGGCTGCTGACTGCTGGCCACGGACGGCCTCTCGTCACGCGGATCCGGCGCGCCGCTGCGAATCCACGTCTCGATGTCGGCGATTTGCTGCGCCGACAGCTTCCGCTTCGGCGGCATCTGCAAGTCCGGGCTCGTGTGGCGGATGGCCGCAAGCAGCCGGCTGCGCTCCGGGTCGCCCGGCACCACGGCCGGCTCGCCCGAGTTGCCGCCGCGCCGCAGACCGTCGCGTGTGTCCACCCTCAGGCCTGCCTTGAGAGCTTTGGCCGGCGCGCTGTGGCACTCGTAGCAATGCTGCGCAAGGACCGGGCGGATGCGGCGCTCGAAGAAGTCGAACTCAGTCGAGGCGGCTCCCAATCCCAAGCTCCCAGCGCCGAAGAACCACCAAGCTCCAAACACCAAGCCGAGGCGCACGCGGGCCGGTTGGCGCTTGGGGCTTGGCGCTTGGAGCTTGGGGCTTTGTTCCGTCGCGGGCATCAGGTGTCTGACGCAAGCTGCCCGCCCTGATTCGCCTCCGCAAGCATCTACAGGGAATCCCGGCTTGTCTTGCCCCGCCTGTTCCCCGACGCTTCGACCGCCAGCGAGCATGAGCCAGCGAGCCCTTGTCATCGTGCCGACCTACAACGAGCGGGATAACCTTCCGCCGCTGGCCGATCGCATCCTCAGCCTGCCCGTGCCCGTGGATCTGCTCGTGGTGGATGACAACTCCCCTGACGGCACCGGCAAGCTGGCCGACGAGCTCGCCGCAAAGCACCCGTCCATCCACGTCCTGCACCGCGCCGAAAAGAACGGCCTGGGCCGGGCCTACATCGCCGGGTTCAAGTGGGCGCTGGCCCATGACTACGAGTTCATCATGGAGATGGACGGCGATTTCTCCCACAACCCGGACGACATCCCGAAGTTCCTCACGGCCGCGCAGTCGGCTGACCTGGTCATCGGCTCGCGCTACTGCAACGGCATCCGCGTCATCAACTGGCCGCTCAACCGCCTCGTGCTCTCGCTGGGCGCGGCGAAATATGTGCGAGTCATCACCGGCCTGCCACTCAGTGACCCGACGGGCGGCTACAAGTGTTTCCGCCGCGCCACCCTCCAGGCGCTCAACCTCGATACCGTCCAGTCCAACGGCTACAGCTTCCAGATCGAGATGTCCCACCGGGTCTGGCGGCAGGGCATGACCATTGCCGAGGTGCCCATCATTTTCACCGACCGGTTTCAGGGCAATTCCAAGATGTCCAAGGGCATCGTCAAGGAGGCGCTGTTAATGGTCTGGAAACTGTGGCTGCAAAACGGGCTGCGCAGGAAGCCGAGGCGAAAGAACAGCTGACTTCGCAGCTCGGCGGCATCTGCTCTCGCTCACGGTCCCGGTCCTGCCATGCCTGGTCATGCTGGATCGCGTCGGGGCGGGATTCCGGCCAAGATCAAGACAGGGCAGGAGGAGCAAAGCCTCACGCCCGGGGCCACAGCCGCACCCAGACGCGCTGCGGGGATTCAATCAGTATCTCGCGCAGCAAGGCCTCCATGCTGGCGGCTTTCGGTTCCTCCAGCCGCGCACACAGAGCAAAAGCCGCGAGGAACGCCACCGCGGTCAGCGCAAAGAACAGGCTGTAGCGGTTCAAGGCGAAGCCGTGCCAGGTCAGGTCCAGCCCGCGGAACCCGTCAATCAGCACGCCCCACAGGATCGGCGAGAGGCCCATCACTAGGCTGCCCACCACCGAGAAGAGCGCGAAGAAGTGATCGCGGCCCATCGGCGGAATGATGGCCATGGCGAGCCGCACGTTGGCCATGTTCACCAGCGCGGCGGCCAGTCCCATGAGGAACTGCAGCCCGAGCAACACCGGGATCGTGGGCTGAAGCACCCGGCCCGCCAGCGCACCCCAGCCCCCCACGATGACCAGCCAGACCGCCATGCAGAACATCATCACCGGCCGGCTCCCGAGCCGGTCCAGGCGCGGCCCCAGCAACCAAAGGCTGCTCAGGCCCCCAAGATACGCCGCGGAGCTGACCAGCAGCACCTGGCCTTCGCCCAAGCCCGCCTCGGTCTTGAGCCACGCCGTGGTGAACGCCCCGAGGCCGCCCGCCGCCAATGGCCACGCCACGTTCACCCGGAGCAGCTTGCGAAACGGCGGGTGCTGGGAGATGGCGAGCCACGGCACGGGTTCGCTCGCGTTGCGCCGCGCTTCCACCGGCACTTCCACATCCGGGATGCGCTTGAGAAAAACCAGGCTCAGGCCGCCCATCGCCGCGCTGAAAATGAACAGGCCGGTGAACTGCCACGCCGCCGGCTGATCCCCCAGCGCGAAGGCCGCCAGCACGATGACCACGAAACTGCCGAGGTTCACGCATGCCGCGTCGCGCGCGAGGTAGCGGCCGCGCACGCCCTCGGGCACCAGCGCGGTAATCCAGGGCAGCCACGCGCAGCTCGAAATCCCGCGCGAGAGGTTGAAGGCGAAGAGCACCAGGAGCACCAGCGCAAGCCGCGCCGTGGCCTCCAGCGCGCCCAGCAGCGGCACCACGCCCAACGCCGCGATGAACACCACGCGCAGCCCCCAGCCCGCATAGACAAAGCGCTTATAACCCACGCGCCCCACATGGCTCGCCGCCGGGATCTGGAAGATGACCAGGAGCGGCATCATGCCCGCAATGATGCCCAGCACGGTGGCGCTCGCGCCGAGGGTCTTCGCGTAGAGAATCATCGGACTGCCGACGACGATGGGGAACGACAGCGCGTTGAACGTGGCAAACAGCAGTGCCTGGTTGAGTCCGGTGGGCAGGCGGACGGTGTCGGACGGGCTGGCGGCGGGCGCGCTCAAGGGCGGCATTGGAAGGCACGGGGACGGGGGAGACAAGTGCGGACATGATGCGCAGCGCGTGGTGCGGGAGGGCGGGACGAGCCCCCTCGCGAGCAGCTGCCCGTGCCGGCGATTGGCAATCGCCGCCTAAGCGCGTTCGGATGCAACCACGGGCGTCCGCAGGGCTGGCACCGACGGCGGTTGCAAACCGCCGGCACGCGCCACGCCGACTGAAAACTGATTACTGAAAACCGATTACTGACTACTCTCCGCCCGTGCGGCCCCTGCCACTCGTGCAACTAGATAACGTCAGCGTCTCGCTCGGCGGACGCCGCGTGCTCCATGGCTTGAACTGGCGCTGGCGACCCGGCGAGAGCTGGGCCGTGCTTGGAGCAAACGGCTCGGGCAAGAGCACCTTCCTTCGCCTCATTGGCGGCGAGGCGCATCCTGATCCGGCCACCGGCGGACAGCGCACCTACGGCTTGAACGACGAATTGTCCGCCAGTGCCGTGGGCGTGCGCGAGCAGGTCGCGTTCGTCTCGCCGGAGCAGCAGGAGCGTTATCTCAACCTCGAGTGGGTCCGCACGGGCCGCGACGTGCTGCTTACGGGCTTCCACCGGACAGATTACCTTTACCAGCGGCTCACAGCCGAACAGCGCGCGGCGGCAGCCCAAGTGGCGGAGGAATTTCGCCTCGGCCCGCTGCTGCGCCGCGACGTGCAGACGCTCTCGCAGGGCGAATTCCGCCGCGTGCTCATCGCCCGCGCGCTGCTGGGCCGGCCCCGGCTGCTGCTGCTGGACGAGTTCACAGACGGCCTGGACGCCGCCATGCGCGCCAGCCTCTTGGCCGCCGTGCAACGCGCCGCTGAATCCGGCACCCACGTCCTGCTCGCCACGCATCGGGAGGACGAGCTGATACCCGCGCTGCGCCGGCGGCTGGTGCTGGAAGGGGGCAAGTTGATTACCGCAGCGGCGCAGAGAGGTTGGCCCGCGAAACACGCGAAACACGCGAATGAAGACGGGCGGCTGGCGACGACCAGCCCGACGAGCGCTACGCCGCCCCAATTTCGCGTCGTTCGCGTGTTTCGCGGGCCAGCGAGTTCCGATGCTTTGCGACCCTTAGCGAGTGATGACTTTCTCTTCCGCCTGCGCAACGTCTCCGTCTATCGCGACCGCAAGGCGGTGCTGCGGAACTTCAACTGGGAGATGCGCCCCGGCGAGCATTGGTCCGTGACCGGGCCGAACGGCTGCGGCAAGAGCACCTTCCTCAAGCTGCTGCTGGGCGAGCTGCATCCGGCCCTGGGCGGCACCATTGAACGGTTCGGCGAGCCACGGCGGCACACGCTCTGGGAAATCCGCGCGCGCGTGGGCTACGTGGGACCGGACCTCCAGACCGCCTACCGCGACGACCTCACCGCCCGCGAAGTGGTGGCCTCCGGCTGGTTCGCCAGCATCGGCCTGATGGACGCTGTGACGCGCGCGCAATGGCGGCGGGTGGACGAAGTGCTGGAACAGTTCAATCTGCGCGAGCTGGCGCAGGGAAACTTTCTCCGCCTCTCCTACGGCCAACGCCGCCGCGTTTTGCTGGCCCGCGCCGTGGTGCATCGCCCGCAGGTGCTGTTGTTGGATGAGCCGCTGGACGGACTAGACGCCGGGGCACTCGAATACACCGTAAGGTTTCTGGCCGAACAAGGTGACGCCCATTTGGCAACCGTGATCGTTTCGCACCGCCAAGAATCACTTGGGGCAATGAAGGTCGGCTGACGCTGTAAAACTAGCCTTGGGTCGGAACCGAAGGATCTTATCGGACCAATTTGGCCTTCTTGGCTTTGGGATCAATCACCAGGCGGTATCCGGGGGGAATCGGAATCGGCTTCGTGCCGCCGTAGTAGGACTTCTTGAGTTCTTCCATCGTGGGCGGCCGCTTGTAAAATTCCAAATAGCCTTCGATGATGTTGTTCAAATCGCCAAACTCCACTCCGGCCTCAAGTGAGGGGATATCAGCCGCAGGCTCTTGCTTGGCGGACGGCTGGACCTGGGATGGCACCGAAGGTGTCGCCGGCTGCGCCGCTGCTTCAGGCTGACTGACTGTCTCGGCAGGTGCTGGCGGCACAACTTTGCGCTTTCGGCAACCGACCACTGCCAGCGCAGCACAAACAATGAGGACAAGCGATACTCGCATAGTTTGAGAGCGGTGTGCCAAAACGCTGGTTACCGCCGATCAGAAGCCCGGGCAGAAAGCCAGTTTGCATCGATCAGCGTGCCCTTTGGCCCGACCGGCCCAAGGGTTGGGTAGTTCAGAGGGCTTTGGCAGCGCTCTTCAGCCCACCGGTGGATCTCGGCGTGGCCATCAGCAAAAGCAAAGGAACTCGCCTTGTTATGGTAGTTTGCCGGTGTATCCACGAGATACCCCACGGTCCCAGCGGGAGAGTTCGGCGGGGTGATGCAGACCGCAAAACCGTCGTCATTGATGCTCATGGGATTCTCATCAACGAAGTTGAACAGCTCGCTGGGACCACCCTTTTTCCCGGCGAAATCAGCTTCCCGACCATACCGCTGGTAGAGCACGGAGGGGGAAATCGTCGCTGTGCCTCCGTTGGGATGTGAATCCTGCCATTCGCCGTTAGTCGTGAGCGCCCCCGCCCCGTTGACGCCGCCGATACCTTGATTCATGGAGATACTGCGAATTCGCGGCTGCAAATTGGCAACATCAAAACTCTTGTCGGCCGGGCATTTGTAAACCTTGGTGTTGTTTCCGACGTATTTGACCAACGGCGAGTTGGCGAGCAGAGCATTGACGTTGGTATTGTTCGCGTTCGCCGCCGTGCTCATGTTGGGCCCGCCCCATCGATTTCGTTCGATGAGTCGCCCATCAAAGTCTGGAAAATAAAGCACGAATGCCGTGGCCATCTGCTTCATGTTGTTGGAGCAAACGGTGCCGGTAGCTTTTGCTTTCGCCTTGCTTAACGCGGGCAACAGCATCCCCGCTAAGATCGCGATGATCGCGATGACGACGAGGAGTTCAATGAGGGTGAAGCCGCGGCTTCGGATTGATGTTGGGTTGGGGCGCATGTTCAGGTGGGTTCCGTGTAGGTTGGCATAGACCACAAAAGCCGGTTAAGGGGCGTATTGGATGTAGAGCCTCATGTAGTCGTTAGTCGTGGGGATACGAGCATCCCACTTGAAAAGTATAGCGTGCCCGTCCCCGTAGATGAGGCCGCCGCTTTGGGCATGATATGTCGCGGGCTTTTCGTTGCCGGTCGCGAAAGCATTGGGGTTGCCGTTCATAAACCATGACCCGTCGTCCATGGATTCGAGCCCCTCTTCCAGAAAAACGAAGGTATCGGCTGGCCTGTTAAAGTCGGTGGTGCGGCGATAGCGATTGGGGTTGCCACCGTTTGTGATCGGATTGATGTCGCCCACACACCGGTTCATGGAGAAATTTCGGGCATAAAAAGGGAAGACAGCCACCGTGGAACCGGGAAGTTTGTCCGGCTTGGGGCATAAAAAGACCTTCGCCGAGCCGCCCACGAAGCGGCCCAAGAGGGCGCGCGTCACAAAAGTGCTGTTGCTGGCATTGTTGGCAGCCTTCATGTTTCCGACTGCCCAGCTGGTGTAGTAGTTGCCGTCGGGTGCCGGGGTGGGGTTGCTTCCAGTGGGGCTGCCGGAGTTGAAGCCGCCCCAGCCGTCGTTGTTTGCGCAACGACTGTCATGCTCATCAGCATATAACATCCATGCCAACCCGAGCTGCTTTTGGTTTCCCAAGCACTGAGTCGCCATCGCCTTCTGCTTTGCTTTGCCCAATGCCGGCAAAAGCATCCCCGCCAGAATGGCGATGATGGCGATGACCACAAGGAGCTCAATGAGCGTGAAGGCGGCAGTCTTGGGGTGAGCTGGGCGTGCGCGCTGCATAAGCGTGTCGATTATCTGGCGGACTGATTGGGAGCTTCATACTCCACGGAAGCAGCGGCGTCAACCCGGGCGGCGGCCGGGGATGACGCCCGCCCACTTTTCGGCGTGCAGGCCAGGCCTTCTCCGTGTTTCATCCCCGTCCCGTCAGCCCCCGCTGCCGGACCCGCTTATGGACGACACGAATTCGCTCATCGAACAACGCAAGGCCAAGCTCGCCTCCCTGCGCGCCAAGGGCATTGACCCCTTCCAAAACAAGTTTGCGCCCAGCGAGAGCTGCGCCGACGCCCGAGCCCACTACACCGAGGGCCGCGCCGTGGCGCTCGCCGGCCGCATCACCGCGCACCGTGACATGGGCAAGTCCATGTTCATTGACGTGAAGGACCAGAGCGGGCGCATCCAGGCCTACGCGCAGAAGAACGTCCTTGATGAAAAAGTGCCCGGCAATTTCGACATTTTTCGTCACCTCGACCTTGGCGACTTTGTCGGCGTGCAAGGCAAACTCTTCACCACGCGCACGGGCGAAATCTCGGTGAAGGTCGAGAGCTTCACGATCCTTGCGAAGGCCCTGCGCCCGCCGCCCGCGAAGTGGCACGGCCTCGAAGACACCGAGATCCGCTACCGCCAGCGTTACCTCGACCTCATCGCCAACGACGACGTGAAGCGCGTGATGCTGCTGCGCAGCCGCGTCATCCGCGAGATTCGCAACTTCCTCCACGGGCGCGGCTACGTGGAAGTCGAGACGCCGATGATGCAGGCCATCCCTGGCGGCGCGGCGGCGCAGCCCTTCATCACGAAGCACAATGCGCTGGGCTGCGACTTCTACCTGCGCATCGCGCTGGAGCTTTACCTCAAGCGCCTGCTCGTGGGCGGCGTGGACAAGGTCTTCGAGATTGGCCGCAACTTCCGCAACGAAGGCCTCTCGCGGAAGCACAACCCGGAGTTCACGATGCTCGAAGCCTACGAGGCGTTCGGCGACTACGAGACGATGATGGACCTCGTGCAAGGCATGGTCTGCCACGTCGCGCAGGAGGTGCTGGACACGCTTCAAATTACACACGAGAGAACTGCGGAACTCAAAGTCCAGCTTGAGTTCGCCTTGATGGCTTTGAGGCAGTTGCGTGCAAATTTGGAAGTAGACTCACTTTCTCCAGTCCAGACTCGGTGGGGTGCGCTGGCCTCAAGTGCTATCACCGAAATCGAAAACCTGTGTCTCAAAGCCGGCACAGAGCCTTCCGCAAAATCGGCGGCTTCTGCGCAAGGAATTTGTGCAAACCTTCTACAGGCGTTGAACGCAGAGTTCCAAGCGGGCAGCCAGGGATTTCAATCAGCAAACCACGGCTACTACGCATCCATGATTGCCGGGGAAATAACCCGAGCATTGGATCATCTTTCGAGACTGCTGCAACCTAAAGTCATCAATCTCACCCCGCCTTGGAACCGCGTCCGCTACAAGGACATCGTGCGCGACACCGTGCGCGCGAAGACCGACGGCAAGGTCGCCGACTGGTTCGCCCTCACGCCGGAGGAGCGCCGCCGTGTGGCCATCGAGGACCTCAAGCTCGCCGGCGACATCGGCACGCAATACGAGGACTTCGAGGTCACGGGCGCGGTCTTCGAGAAGCTCATCGAGCCGACGCTGATTCAGCCCACCTTCGTGACGCACCTGCCCAAGCAGCTGGTCCCGCTCGCGAAGATTTCCCCCGATGACCCGACCACCGTCGAAGTCTTCGAGTGCTGCATCAACGGCCAGGAAATCGCCCCCGCCTACACGGAGCAAAACGACCCCATCGCCCAGCGCGAGGCGCTGGAGCACCAAGCCGGCGGCGAGCAGCAAAAGCTGGACGAGGACTTCCTCACCGCGCTGGAGCACGGCATGCCCCCCGCCGGCGGCATGGGCATGGGCATTGACCGCCTCTGCATGATGCTCCTTGGCCAGGAAAGCATCCGCGACGTGATCCTCTTCCCGCAAATGAGGTCGAAGTAATTATGGGCTTTCTCCGAAAACTATTCGGTGTTGTGAACCGGGAAGCCGCCTTCCAAGAGCGGATCGAAGAATTCGAAAAGTCCGGGAGGCTGAGATTAATAAAAACATTGGTCCTATACCGAATTACCCAAGTTCGAAGGAACTCGTTGCCTTTCTCAGCTTTGTTCGATGCAACCCAAGCGCAAGCCGTTGTTGAAGCGGCACGCCGATATCTGCTCACTTTGACCAATGCAGAGTTGATGGGCACACCAGAAGCAACCTTCGTCGTGGTGATCGAAGAGTTCTTGAAGCTCCGCATGGGATCGGAAGAGTCCGTGCCAGATTGGGAGCTTTGTCGGACGATAGAAATCGCCAGAGCCCTGTTCCCGGGACCAAGTTCGGTTGGTGCTGCGGTCCCGGGAGTTGATTTGGAGACATTCTCGATTCGTTTGGTGAAGGCTGAGTTTCCCGAAAGCGCTGAATCCCTGGGTGACCCACTGATGAGGAACCTGTTTGAAATGGCTTTGGATGGCGTCTTGGAGACCTACGGAATCCAACTCTAAATATTTTCATCGAGAATACCGCTGTAGATCTTTGACTAAGCACCTGCCGTAGCAGGTCGTCCTGCTCGCGAAAATCCCCCCGACGAGCCGACGACGGTGGAAGTCTTCGAGCGCTGCATTAACGGCCAGGAGATCGCCCCCGCCTACACGGAGCAAAACGACCCCATCGCCCAACGCGAGGTGCTGGAGCATCAGGCCGGCGGCGAGCAGCAGAAGCTGGACGAGGACTTCCTCACCGCGCTGGAGCACGGGATGCCTCCCGCCGGCGGCATGGGCATGGGCATTGACCGCCTCTGCATGATGCTCGTCGGCCAGGAAAGCATCCGCGACGTGATCCTCTTCCCGCAGTTGAAGCCGAAGTGAGTCAACTCGCCCGCGCTTGTCACCCTGACGCGGACTGGGCTACCTTGCAGCCATGCAAGCGAAAGCTCTCGTCGGCGGCAAACTGGTGAGCTTCAAGCTCTCACCCGAACTCGCGCGCGCCCACCGTGCGAACGCCGGCAAGACGATGTCCGACGCGGACGCCGTGGCCTTCGTCGAGCAGAAGCGCCGCCGCTTCGCCCTGCGCCGCGCCAAGCCCTATCTTGAAAGTCGTCCTTGATACCTGCGTCCTCAAGCTGGCGACCCTGCCGAATCCCGTGAATCCGGCGGCATTGATTGTGGAACTGTGCCTGGCCGGGGCAATTCAAGCCTGGGCTTCACCCGCGATGGTCGAGGAGTATCAGGAAGTCCTCGCGGATCATCCCGACCTGCTTCAGCGCGTCGTGTCCAGATTGGAATTGTGCTACCCGCTGACTGAACTGGCGGTCATCCGACATGAACCGGACAATCGTTTCCTCGAATGCGCCCTGGCCGTGCCGGCGGAATACCTGCTGACCGTCAACACAGCAAATGGGCACTTTGACCGACCAGATTATCAAGGCGTGCTGGTGCTCTCGCCCGGCAGATTCTTGCATCTGCCTGAAGTGCAAGGCCTGGTTCAGCGCCAGTTTCCGGCATAGCACTCCGGCTTCGCAAGCATCCGCGACGTGATCCTTTTCCCGCAGTTAAAGCCGAAGTGAATTCAAACACGATATGAAACGCCGCCACCTGCTTGCCGCCCTCCTCGCTCTGCCATTTGCCTTGGCCGCCGCCAATGCGCCGAAGAAGCCCGTGCTGCTCTACAGCCGCTGCTTCAACGCCGTCGGCGAGACGCGTTACCAACCAGAGGGCAATTACCGGGAGGTGCTCACGCGTCTGCGCGGTGAGTTCGAGGTTCGCGTCCATGCGGAGCCGTTGACCGCCAAAACGCTGGCGGGGGTGAACGTCGTGCTCATTGCCAACCCGAGCGAGAAGGCCGTGGGCACCAACCCGCCACCGCGTCACATCACCGCCCCGGACATCGCGGTGCTGACGCAGTTCGTCTCGGCGGGCGACGGATTGATCGTGCTGGGCAACCAGGAGGCGCACAACTTGGAGACCGACAATCTGAACCGGCTCCTCGCCCAGTTCGGCCTCCGGCTGGTGGACAAACACACGGACATCAAATTGCTGCCCTTGCCGAAGGCGACGCCGGTCATCGGGGGCTTGAACTGGCTCTACTATTCCGGCGACCAGGTCGAGCTGGCGGCCGGCCACGCGGCGAAATCCCGCGCGCTGGTGAACAATGACTTGTCGGTCCAGCCCATCAACGGTCCGCGCAACGAACCGGGCTGCCTGCTCGCCACCGCCGAGCCAGGCAGGGGCCGCGTGGTCCTGATCACGGACGCCGGCTGGATCACGGACGACTCGCTCGCCGGCAAGCCGATCGGCAACACGCCCGCCAAGCCGAACGACAACTGGGAGATCATGCGCCGGCTCACCCGTTGGGCAGCGGGCCGCTAAGCCGGCAGACGGCGTATTACTTCGCGAATTCCACCGCCCGCGTCTCGCGGACGACGGTCACGCGGATTTGGCCGGGGTATTGCATCTCGTCCTCGATCTTGCGGCAGAGGTTGCGGGCGAGGGCGGCGGCCTGATCGTCAGTGACCACCTCAGGCTGGACGAAGACGCGCAATTCGCGGCCGGCCTGCACGGCGTAGCACTTGTCCACGCCGGGGAAGCTGAGGCCGATCTTCTCCAAGTTCTCCAGGCGCTTCAGATAGGTGTCCATCTGCTCCGAGCGTGCGCCGGGCCGGCTGGCGCTGATGGCATCGGCGGCGCTCACGAGGATGCCCCAGAGGCAGGTGTGCGGCACTTCATCGTGATGCGCGGCAACGCCGTTGACGATGTCATCGGCCTCACCGAGGCGCTTGAGGAAGTCCGCGCCGATGATGGCGTGCGAGCCTTCCATGTCCTGCTGGAGCGCCTTGCCGATGTCGTGGAGCAGACCGGCGCGCTTGCCAGCCGCGACATTCAGGCCGAGTTCCGCCGCCATCAGGCCGGTCAGGTGCGCGACTTCGACGGAGTGGTCGAGCACGTTCTGCGAGAAGCTCATGCGGAACTTGAGCTTGCCCAGCACCATCGCGATGTCCTCGTGCAAGGGCGGCACGCCGGCGCGGAAAACCGCATCTTCGCCGGCCTTGCGGACATTTTCGTCCATCTCCTCCTTCACCTTGGCGACGACTTCCTCGATGCGGGTCGGATGGATGCGGCCATCGAGGATGAGCCGCTGCATGGCCTCGCGCGCAATCTCGCGCCGGACCGGATCAAAGCCCGAGAGCACGACCGCACCGGGCGTGTCATCGATCAGCACGGTCACGCCCGTGAGCGCCTCGAACGCGCGGATGTTGCGGCCTTCGCGGCCGATGATGCGGCCTTTGATTTCGTCGCCGGTGAGCGTGATGGTCGCGGTGGTGGTCTCGTAAGTGTGCTGCGCGGCGTAGCGCTGGATGGCGAGCGAGACGATGCGCTTGGCCTGTTCCTCCGAGCGGGTTTTGGCTTCGGAAAGGATGCGGCGGGAAACTTCGTTGGCATCGCGCAACGCGGCTTGCTCGGCCTCTTTCAGGAACTGCGCGCGCGCGTCAGCTTCGGAGAGGTTCGCGAGTTTGGCGAGTTGCTCGCGGCGTTCGCGGGCGAGGGCGTCGGTCTTGGCGCGGGACTTATCGAGCGCGCACTCGCGGGCGTCGAGAGTCACCTGCTGCGATTGGATGTGCTTCTCGCGTTGAAGGAAGCCTTCGAGCTGCGAGTTGATGAGCTGTTCGCGCTGGGCGAGGCGTTGCTCGGCGGCGGCAACTTCCTGCTGGCGCGTGACGTAGGCGAGCTCGGCCTGGCTGCGGAGTTTGATGGCCTCCTCGTTCGCGGTGACGCGCGCCTCGCGCAAGATGGACTCGGCGTCGCGCTTCGCAGTTTCGAGCGCGAGCTGGCGGTCATCCGCGAACTGCTGACGGCGGACGCGTTCCTTGTAACGAACGTAGATGTAGCCGAACAACCCGCCGAGCACGACCCAGCCGGCGTCCGAAAGCGTGAAGGCGGCGAAGAGGCTCATGCGGGAGGGAGGGAAGTCCAAAGTCCAAGAGTCCAAGGTCCAAAGTCGGCTCGTTCGCTCGCCGGGCTGCGAACTGGCGACGTTGGACTTTGGACTGTTGGACTTTGGACCATTGCTTCTGCGTGCTCGCGGTTAATCCGCTTTTGCCTCAATCCACCGCGTCGGCGTGACGACGGCGTCGAGGGCGATGTCGTGCGGCTCGCGCGGGACGGCGGGGACAATCTGACAGTCGAAGGCCACGCCGATTTTCAATCCGGTGAAACCAGCCAGCAGCCGGTCGTAATGTCCCTTGCCGCGCCCGAGCCGTCCGCCGCGAGCGTCGAAACCTAGCCCCGGCACGAGCGCCAAGTCCAGCCGGTTCAAGGCCACGGCGGGACACCCCACCACCGGCTCGCGCACTTGAAACGGCCCGACAACCAACTCGCGCGCGGGGTTGGTGATTTGCACCGGCTCGTAAGCGGCGGTCGCTGCGTCGAAACGCGGGAGTGCCAGCAATTTGCCGTCGGCCATCGCGTCGTCGAGCAGCGGCGCGATGTCCGGCTCGCTGGCGACCGGGAAGAACAGCAGCACGGCGCGGGCGGATTGCCACGCAGCGCAAGCACGCACCCGCGCGCAAAGCTCGGCCGAGGCGGACACGCGGTCAGTGGCGGCGAGCGACTTCAGTTCCGCGCGCAGGCGAGTGCGGAGGGTGGCCTTCATGTCGGAGGAGGGAATCATCTTGAGGCGAAATCCCAAACTCCAAGTTCCAAGCTCCAAAGAAGCTCCAAACACCAAGTTCCAAGCGTGCGCTCCGACACCTCGGAGTTGGCGCTGCATCCCGGAGGGATGCTGGAACTTAGCCGGTGGCAAGGCCGCAGGCCGCCGCCACCGGTTCGCATGGAACGAGTCAGCGCACCCCGGAGGGGTGCAGGAAGGTCGGTGCGCTTCTCTCCGTCACCCCTGTCGGGGTGAAGAAGCAATCGGGCCGCTATCCGGGGGCGACGGCTCGCTACGCTCACCTTGCCCCCGGCTAAGTTCCGCCATCCCTCCGGGATGCCTGACGGGCATCGCTCCATCGCCTGCTGCTTTTGGAGCTTGGAGCTTAGAGCGTTTTTGGAACTTGGCGTTTGGGTTTTGGAGCTTTTCATCCCGCCTTCTTCCCCGCCGCTTCCGCCGACAGGGCGCGCCAGCGGTCGAGGCGTTCCTTGATTTTCTTCTCCACCCCTTGCTCGGTCGGCTCGTAGTAGCGGCGCGACTCGGTCAGGTAATTCTGCGGGACGAAGTGGCCCGCGCCGTCGTGCGCATACAGGTAGCCCACGCCGTGACCGAGCGTCTTCGCGCCTTTGTAATGGCCGTCCTTCAAGTGGTCCGGCACCGGCAGCGTGCGGCCGGAACGCACGTCCTCCAGCGCCGCGTCAATCGCCGTGTAGGCCGTGTTGCTCTTGTTCGCCGTCGCGATGTAGATGGTCGCTTCCGCGATGGGAATGCGCGCTTCCGGCCAGCCGACGAACTCCGCCGCCTGATGCGCCGCTTGCGCGAGCACGAGCGCCATCGGGTCCGCGAGGCCCACGTCTTCAGCGGCGCAAATCACGATGCGGCGCGAGATGAAGCGCGGGTCTTCGCCGGCGTGAATCATCTTCGCCAGCCAGTAGAGCGCCGCGTCGGGGTCGCTGCCGCGCATGGATTTGATGAACGCGCTGATGGTGTCGTAGTGCGCGTCACCGTCGCCGTCATAGACCACCGCCTTCTTTTGAATGCACTGCTCCGCCACGGCCATCGTGATGCGGATGGTGCCGTCGCTTTCCGGCGGCGTGGTGAGCGCGGCGATTTCCAGTGAGTTGAGGGCCTTGCGCGCGTCGCCGTCGGCGACTTTCGCGAGATGGCGGGCGGCTTCCTTCTCGACCTTCAGCTTCAGGTAGCCCAAGCCGCGGTCGGCATCCATCAGCGCACGGGCGAGCAGGTCGAAAAGGTCGTCCTCGGACAGCGGCTTCAGCTCGAAAATCTGCGAGCGCGAGACCAGCGGCGAATTGACGAAGAAGAACGGGTTGTGCGTGGTCGCGCCAATGAGCCGGATGACACCGCTCTCCACGTCGGGCAGCAGCACGTCCTGCTGCGACTTGTTGAACCGGTGGATTTCGTCCACGAAGAGAATGGTGGTCTGGCCGGTGTTTTCGAGGCGGTTGGCCGCGCCTTGGAGCACGCGCCGCATGTCTGCGACGTTTGACTCCACGCCGCTGAGGCGCTCGAACTTGCACTTGGTCTGGTGCGCGATGATTTGCGCCAGCGAGGTTTTGCCCGTGCCCGGCGGCCCGTAAAAGATGAGCGATTGCAGCCGGTCCGCCTCGATGGCGCGACGCAGCAGCATGCCCGGCGCGAGGATGTGCTGCTGCCCGCAATACTCGTCGAGGTTGCGCGGCCTCATTCGCGCAGCCAGCGGCGCAGCGGCAGACGGGTCGGAGTGCGACGATTCCGGCGGATGGGCCGACGCAGAGGGCGTCTCGGCAAGGGCGAACAAATCGTCGCGCGGCATGGGCGAAAGATAAGCCGCGCCATCCCGGCTCAAAGCTCAAAAGCACGCCCGCTCACTGCCCCTGCAAGGGCCGGCCCAACGGTGGCGGCCCCGGGTCGCGCCACGTGAAGGTCGGCATGTAGGCGACGTTCAGGTGCGGCGTCTCCAGCCGCCTGCCGCCCTGCCGGCGCGACTCAAACGCGGCTGCCAGCACGCCCGTGACCAGCAGCGTGCGCTCGACCGGCCACGTCGGCTTGCCGGTGTAGATCATTTTTTCAACGCCCTGCAACAGATAGCCGAAGTGCCCGAACGGCCGCGCCTCCTGCGTCCAGAACGCCGTCGCCGGGAGCTCCTTCCGCCCCTCCTCGCGCCACGCCACCGCCCACTCGCGCAACCCATGGACCAGCGCGGCCTTGAAGCCGTCGCGATACTCAATGAAGTAGGCGGACGGGTTTTTGATTTGCTCCTCCGGCGGTTTCTTGAGCCAGGCCTTGTTCTCGCACGCATCGAGCGCGGCCTGGAACACCTCGCGGCTGAACCGGCCCTTCTTCATCTCCTCCCACACCGCCGGGCCTTCCATGAACTGCACCGCCGCCACGCCGGTCTCGCCCCCCTTGCGCCGCTCGACGAGGCATTGCAGCGCCTCCAGCCCATGGTAGCTGTAGCCCTCCAGGGGACCGTAGGAGAGCACCCCCGCTTCCGTTGCGCGCGCGCCGAGCTGCATCTCGACCGCGGGCCGGCGCCAGAGGCCTGGCAGCGACGAGCCGGCCATCAGCGGGAAATTCAACTCGCGCGACGTGTCATACATCCACTTCGCGTCGGCCCAATTCCAGGAGAGGTGCTTGTCCGAAAAGACCGGCACGCTGCGGCCCGTCTGGCGGAAGACCGCCGCCGTCTCCTCGAAGAACCGCCGGCGTGGATACATGATCTGGCCCGTCTCGGAGAGCGGGTATTTGCCGTGCTCGCCGATGAGCAGCACGCCGTCCACCGCGAGCGACTTGCCGCCCAGCGTGAGCGCTTCCGCGATGCTCTTCACCAACGGCACGCCGTGTTCTGCTGCGAGCCCCTTGCCGATGTCCTTCTCGTGCTCCTGGTCGATGTAGAGGCTCACCAGCTTGAGCTTCGGCCAGCCCGCGCCCGGCGGCCACGTGCCCTTCCCGTCCAGCGTGTGGCTCCGGAGAATGCGACTGACGATCACGTCCGCGTGCGAGTTGTGGTGATACACCGTGACGATGGCGGCGACACGCTTGGGCGGGTCATCGGCGGCAAACGCGCCGGCTGACAGCAACAAACCGCCGCCAAAGGCACGGCGGGAGAGGCAATTGACGGGGAAAGAGTCGGCTTGCACGGGCAATGGACGCCCCGTGCGAAAGGCGTCTTGAACGAAAGTTCGCCGGCCGCCCGCTCAGTAATTTCGCTTCCGCTTGGTTTGCAGGACCGGCGGCGGCTGGTTGGTCGGCGCCAATTCCACCGTCAGACCCGGCTGCCACGGACGCTCCTGCCGGTCCAGCACCAAACCGCGCGGGATCAACTCCACCTCGTGATTGAACGCCAGCAGCGTCACCGTGCCGGGCATATACGTCGCGTCCTGGAACCGCACCTCGCCAAAGCCCGGCCTGACGCGCGGCTCATTGAACCGCACCGTCACCGGCGCGTTCGTCAGCGGGTTCTGCTCACCGGGAAAGCGCACCTTCACCTCGCGCACGCCCAGCGCCGGCTGGTTGATGAGCACGAACGGCGTGCCATTGGTTTCCGCCGCGAAGGTCACCTCCCACGGCCCCTTGCGCGCACGCAGGTGGCTGTCCAGCGCATAAAGGCTGAAATAACCCACGGCCGCAACTAGCGCGACGAGTGCGACGTGTTTGAGAATGTTGTCCGGCGGCTGCTGCATCCGACCGTGAGCGTCCGGCGGAAGCGTGGGCAAGTCAAGGGGACGGGCGCGTCAGCCCGGCACCGTGTTGTGTTTTAAGATTCGCTCTGCAACCACTTCACGCCGCGATCTGCTTCCGGGGGGCGAAGTCCGCGCAGCGTTTCGCGCCGGGGAACATCTTGTGCGGGTTGCAGCGCTGCGCGGGGTCGAAAACGCGGCGCAGCATCTTCATCGCCTCCAGGTCGTCCGGCGTGAACTGCCGCGCCATCATGTCCGCCTTCTCCACGCCGATGCCATGCTCGCCCGTCACGCTGCCGCCGAGGGCGACGCACTGCTCCAGGATTTCCTCGCCCGCCTGCACGGCGCGCTGCACCTGCGTCGGGTCGCGTTCATCGTAGAGGATGAGCGGGTGGATGTTGCCGTCGCCGGCGTGAAAGACGTTCGGAATGCGCAGGCCGTGTTTTTCGCTGGTGGCGCGGATGAAGCACATGATCTCCGGCAGCTTCGAGCGCGGCACCACGCCGTCCTGCGTGAGGAAGTTCGGGCTGAGGCGGCCGATCGCGCCGAACGCGCGCTTGCGGCACTTCCAGATCTCGGCGCGCTCGGCGTCGTCCTTCGCCACGCGGACTTCGCGGGATTTGTTCCGCCGGCAAATCTCGACCACGCGGGCTGACTGTTCTTCCAAGCCAGCGGCCAGGCCATCCAATTCCACGATCAGCACCGCGCCCGCATCCGTCGGGAAGCCGAAGTGATACGCGGCCTCTACGGCCTGCGTGATCATCTGGTCCATCATCTCCAGCGCGCCGGGCACGATGCCGGCACCGATGATGTCGCTGACGGTCTGGCTCGCGTCGTCCACGGACTCGAAGATGCCGAGGAGCGTCTTGAAGGCCTGCGGGGCGCGCACGAGCCGCACAAGCACGCGCGTGGCGATCCCGAACATCCCCTCGCTGCCGATGAACGCGCCGCGCAGGTCGTAGCCGGGCACGTCTTCGCCGCCTTCGGGCGTGGTGCCGAGCCAGACGATTTCGCCGTCGGGCAAAACCACTTCGCAGCCGAGGACGTGATTCGTCGTGACGCCATATTTGAGCGTGTGCGGGCCGCCGGAGTTGGTGCCCACGTTGCCGCCGATGGTGCAGGCGGGCTGCGAGGACGGGTCCGGCGCGTAGAAGAGGCCGCGCGATTTCACGGCGTTCGTAACCCACGCGTTCACCACGCCGGCCTCGACGAGCGCCCGGCGGTTGTCCCAGTCCACGGAGAGAATCTGGTTCATCCGCGTGAGGGCAATCATCACACCGCCCGTGCTGGCGAGGACGGTGCCGCTGAGGCTGGTGCCCGCGCCGCGGGGAATGACGGGCAGCTCGTGCTGCGCGCAGAGTTTCACCACGGCGGCGACCTCCGCGGTCGTGCGCGGCAGCACCACGACGCCGGGCAAATGTTTTTCCAGCGTGTAGGCGTCGCACTCGTAAACGAGCAGCTCATGGCCGTGGGAAAGCACGTTCTCCGGGCCAACCAGAGTCCGCAGCTCCGCGAGGACGGAATCGGGCACCGGTATGGGGCTGACGTGTTGCACGCGGCAAGCTTAGCGAAAGCCGTCAGGGAAGCTCAAAGGGGAAGTGCAAGGGCGACGGGCTTGGTGGCACGTCGACACGCGCCATTCGCGCCGAATTACGACGAGGGCGGCTCATCTCGGGGCCCGGCGGGCGGCGGAGCGTCCGACTTGGCGGCGTCGCGCTCGAGGAATTGCACGACCTTCCAAAAGGCGAGGCCCACCACGCTCAATGCCATCACCGCCCAGAGAGTGCCCACGGCCATGTCGCGCTGCCGTTCGGCGTTGACGCCGCGCAGGGCGAGCGCGAAGCCGGCGAGCGTGCCCAAGGAGAGCAACGCCGTGAAACCCAGGGCCAGCTTCACGGGCGGCTTGCGACCCGCCAACAGAGCACGAAAGAAAATACGCTCCGCCACATACCAGGCCCCGCCCGTCACGATGCCAAAGGCCAGCAAGGTCGTGAACGAGAACTGAAACTGCACCGTGGGATTGACGGACTTGATGGACTCGACAAACGCGGCGGTCAAGCCGAGGCACCCTGCCCCGCTCCACTGGACGAGGCGCAGAAAATCGAGCTCGGACTTGGGCGGCGGTTTTTTCACGTGGACAGAGTGAACTCGGGGCAGCGGGCTGTCCATGCCGCAGGCAAGGCGGACGCCCTACCGGGCCTGGGGAAACACGCGGTAGAGCAGCACATAAATCACCACCCCCGTAACCGATACGTAAAGCCAGATGGGCAGCGTCCAGCGCGCGATGACTTTATGCGCCTCGAAACGCTCCTTGAAGGCGCGGCTGACGGTCATGAGCACGAGCGGCACGATGGCGATGGCCCCGATCAAATGGGTAAGGAGGATCGCAAGGTAAATGGGCCGGAACCAGGCGGGATCAACAAACTTTGTGTGCGCCGTGCCATGCTCCTGCTGCATGCGAAAGTGGTAGTAGAGATAGCAGGCCAGAAACGCAGCGGAGGTGAACAGCGCGCCAACCATGCACTGACGATGGGCGTCCCGTTGGCCGGAACGGATAAACTTCCACCCCAGGAGCAGCAGGACGGTGGAGGCCGTGTTGAGGCCTGCGTTTACGAGCGGGAGGTCGGTGTAAGTCATTTTACTACTGCTCAAGTAATAGGGCGCGCACGACCTCAAGCAAGCGGGGCTTCCCAGTTTTTTCCCAAGTGCTGTTAGCCTGGCTGGCTCCACTGGCGACTTCCTCCTCGGCCAGCACGTTGTCCAAGCTTTCGACCACCGCGCGCAAGCGCCCCTGTTTGTCCACCACGACGAAGATGGACGAGTGGATGAAGAGGTCGTCCGGCGAGGTGCGCTTGGCCTCATCCTTGTCGAGCACCGTGAGCTTGAGGCTGTCCACGGCGAGCTTAACCAGATCGGGTTTCGGTCCGGTTAGGAAGAGCCAGCGAGCAGGGTCGGCACCAAATCGCTCGCCGTAGCGCGCGAGAACCGGAGCCGTGTCATGCGCCGGATCGGTTGTGAGCGACACGAGGCGGACCGGGGCGTTCGTGGGCAGCGCCGCCTGCAAATCCGCCATGCGGCGGGTCATGGTGGCACACGGGCCCGGGCAGCGGGTGAAGATCACGTCAGCCACCCAGACTTGGCCGCGCAGATCGGCCAGCGACACGGGGCGCGCAAGCTGGTTGGTGAGCGTAAAGCCGGCCACGGTGGCGATGACCGGGTATTGCCCTACCGGAGCGCGCAGGCGTTCGCGGATGAAGGCCGCGATGATGGCGAGCACAACAAAGTTGATGCCGCCCCATACGGCCCACTCGACGGAGCGGGACCGGGCAAGCTGAGTCTCGGCGGATTCGGAGGGCACAAAAAGGGCGCGCGCTTTGCGGCGCGCGCCCGGGGAAAGACGGTGTCAGACTACTCGAAGCTCGCGGGTGCGCCGGCGGCTGCGGTGGTTTTCTCCGCGAACCACTTTTCGAAATCCTCGGGAGAGTCGACGATGAAGTAGCCGTTCATGGAGGCATGACCGTTGCCGCAGAGCTGGGCGCAGGTAATGGTGAACTTGCCGGTCTTGGTGGGTGTGAAATGGACGGGAATGCTCATGCCCGGAATGCAGTCCTGCGTCATGCGCATGGCAGTGATCTTGAAGGAGTGGATCACATCTTTGGAAGACAGGTGAACGATGACCGGCTTGAAGGTGTCCTTGCCGTCCACTTTCACCGGAATGAGGGGAGCGTGAATGTCCTTGGGCGGCGACAGCCGGTCATCCGTGCCAGCGGCATCCTTCTCGACGTAGCCCAGCGGATTCTTGTCCGACACCAAGCGCAGCTCCTGAGTGCCGAACTTGCCGTCCTTGCCGGGATAGCGGGCCTGCCAGGAAAACTGCTCGGCCACCACCCGCATGACCGTGGCGTCCTTTTCAGCGGGGAACTTTTCCACCGCCTTGGCCCATAGGGGAATGGCGAAGGCGATGAGGAGGATGGCCTCGACGATGACCACGGCGATTTCCGCGTTGTTGGCAAGCGTGCCCTTGGCGCCGGTGTAGTCGGCCTTCGGGCTGGCGCTCTTGCGGAACCGGAACAGCGCGTAGAGGAAGTAGGCCAGCCAACCGACAAAGAGAGCCCCCATGAGCACGTGGACCAAGGTGAGGAACAGGTCCACATCCTTGCCGTGCTCCGAGGCGAGGATAGGCATGAAGCCCTGCTTGAGCTGTTCGAGGAAACTGGGATTCGGTTGCATGATCAGGCTTTCGTGGGTTCGAGGGAGGAAAGGGATTCGCCAGGGATCGGTAGCGGGTGAGTGGCGGCCCGGCGGATGATAAAGACAAAGAAGCTGGCAATCGCAAAGAGCACGCTTCCCACTACGAAGAGCAAGGTCAGGATGCCGGCGTTCATGCCCTCAGCGAGCTTCGAGTCGGACTTTCCGAAGCAGGCTGCGCAGGCGGACGCATCCGTCACTCCTGCGAGGAGCGCGGCCAGCACCAACAGCGTGAACACATTATGAAGGCGATTCACAGGTAGCTGATGTTTTTGAGCTTCTTCAAAAAGTAGATGCCATAGGCGATCAAGCCGACTCCAGCCACGCAGGAGCCGGCACCCAGCCACAAGTCGAGCGCCGCCCTGGTCTCCGTGTGCCGCGACAGCTCGAACCAGCCGAACCAGAAGGACAGCAGCACGGAAGCAGTGACGAAGACGATGTGGAAAGCCTTGAGCGACATGGCGGAAAGTGGGTTCAGACCGGTTTGAGATCCACCAAGGTATTAAACGGCGGATCGTGCATGGCCCAGATGGTCAGCGCCATCAGGCCGATGAGGAAAAAGACGGTGCAGACGAGCACGCCGTAGATCATCTTCCGCTCGTCCGAGAGGTGCATGAACACCGCCGCCACGAAACCGGCCTTCACGCTGGCAATGAGCAGCGCCACCGCGATGGTCCAGAAAACGCTGGGGATGTGCACGTAATACATCGCCACGGTGAGCACGGTGCCACCGAAGAGGATGCCACCTACCATGAGGTATTTCTTGATGGCCTTCTGGATGTATTCGGGCGAGTTGTGGTCGTCATGCCCGTGGTCGTGGCCGCAGGCTTCGCCCGGGCCGTGGGAGTGTGAGTGGTCGTGGCTCATGGAAATCAAAGGAGGTAAATGATCGGGAACAGGAAGATCCAGACAAGATCAACGAAGTGCCAGAAAAGTCCGCCCACCTCGATCCGGTTGGTGAACTGCTCGGGTGCCTTCTTCCACCACTTGTCCACGGTGAACAGGAAGTAGGCAAGCACCAGCGCGCCGCCCAGCACGTGCAGACCGTGGAGTGCCGTGATGGTGAAGTAGATCGCAAAGTAGGTGCTGTGCGCCGGGACATAGGAGGAGAGGCGCTTGAGATCGCTCACCTTGACCTCAATGGCCTTGGGATGGTCATGCGTGCCAAAGGGGGCATCGGGGGTGAACTTGACGGTTTCCTTCTTCTCGTTGGTCAACCGCTTGAGAGTGGTGCAGAGGGGATTTCCCTCAAGGTGCCCGGAGATCTGGATTTCGGAAGGATTGTAAACCGCCTTCGTGTTGTGCAGGTGGAAGCGTTCGACGAACAGCTTGCGCGTGGCCTCGACGCCCTTTTCCTCTCCATAGGCGGCCTTGAAATACTTTTCCGCCGCGGCGTCGTCCTTGAACCACAGATCGTAGTGCGTGAATTTGACGTAGTATTCGTAGCTCTTGACCCCAAGGAAGCCGAGCGCACAGGCGATGGTGATGGCCATGTAGACCTTGAACTTCTCCGGCCGGCCCAGTTTGAGACTGGCCCAGGCCATGACCACGGTCACGGAGGAGGCGATCAGGACGAAGGTGTTGAACGTGCCGATGGGAATGCTCAGCATGCCGTGCGGCCAGAGATCCGCGCCGACGCGTAGGAGGATGTAGGCGGAGAACAGGCCGCCGAAGAGCATCACTTCCGAGGCGAGGAAGAGCCAGATGCCGAGCTTGGCGTTGTAAAGCCCCGTGTCGGGCCGGGGTTTGACTGTGTAGGGGATTTCCATGTTAGGAGATGGGAAAAGGGCTGTCGGAGATGGCAGGGTTCACTTCGCAGCTTTCGGCTCGGGAGCGTTCTGCGGGGTGAAGTCCGTCGGATGACCGGGCACGCTGTATTCGTAAGGGCCACGGTAAACCACAATCTCCTTGGTGAAATTCCCGTGCGGCGGCGGCGTGGGGGTCTGCCAGTCAAGCGTGGTGGCTTCCCACGGATTGTCGGACTCGACTTTCCGGCCGTTAAACATGGACATGAAGACGTTGATCACGAAGGGGATCTGGGCCAGCAACAGGATGAACGCGGCGTGCGTGACGAAGACGTTCAACTTGATGACCGTGCCGGTCAGCGCGGTAACCACGCCCTCGTTCGCGGTATTGGCCAGCGAGTAGGTCGCGCCGCCATCGCTCATGCGGCGGCTCATGCCGTAAAGGCCTTGGAAGAACATCGGCATGAACACCAGGTTCATGCCCAGCAACGAACCCCAGAAGTGGATCTTGCCCAGCGTCTCGCTCATGTAGCGGCCAGTCATCTTCGGATACCAGAAGTAGATGCCCGCAAAGAGTGCAAAAATGGTGCCGGGCGCGACAACATAATGGAAGTGGGCGATGACGTAGTAGGAGTCATGCAAGTGCAGGTCGCTGAAGTTGAAGCCCAGCGGCAGGCCGGTAAGACCGCCGATGCCGAACATCGGCAAGAATGCGAGAGCGAAGAGCATCGGCGTGTTGAAACGAATCGAGCCGCCCCAGAGCGACATGAACAAACAGGTCAAAATAATCACCGACGGGATCGAGATAATCATCGTCGTAGTCTGGAAGAACGTGGAAATCTTGGTGCCCATGCCGGTCAGATACATGTGGTGAGCCCAGACAATGAAGCTGATGAACCCGACCGCCAGGGCGGAATAGACCAGCGATTTATAGCCCCAGAGCGGCTTGCGGGTGTTGCAGGCCAGAATCTCCGATACGACACCCATGGCGGGAAGAATCAGCACGTAAACCTCCGGGTGCCCGAGGAACCAGAACAGGTGCTGCCACAACAGCGGGCTGCCGCCACCGGAGATGTCGTAGGGCTTGCCCGAGACCACCAAGCCGGTGGGGAGGAAAAAGCTGGAACCAAAAACCTTGTCCATCAGCTGCAGGATGCCGGCGGCTTCCAACGGCGGAAACGCCAGCAGCAGGATGAACGCAGTCACGAACTGCGCCCAGGTAAAGAAAGGGAGGCGCATCCAAGTGAGACCGGGAGCGCGCAATTGGATCACCGTGGCAATGAAGTTCACCGCGCCCAGCAGTGACGACGTAATCAGGAGCACCATGCCGATCAACCAGAAGGTCTGCCCATGCGTCGGAATGACCGTCGCCAAAGGGGAATAGGAGGTCCAACCGCCCTGCGCGGCACCGCCCGGGATGAAAAAGCTCACAAACATGACCACGCCGCCGGCCGCGAAGCATTGGAAGCTCGCCATGTTCAGGCGCGGAAATGCCATGTCGATGGCCCCGATCTGGAGGGGGACGACATAGTTGCCAAAGGCAGCAAACGCCAACGGAACGACCGCCAAGAATACCATGATGGTGCCGTGCATGGCCCCGAAGGAATTATAGAGATCCGGCGAAACCACGCCACCCTTGGCCACGTCACCGAGCAGCGACTCCAACAACCCGCCGACAACCGGGATGGGCACGCCGGGCTTTGCGATCTGCCACCGCATGCACATCATCAGCAGGAACCCGAACATGAGGAACACCAGCGCCGTGAAACCGTATTGGATGCCGATGATCTTGTGGTCGGTCGAGAAGACGTAGGACCGCAGGAAGCCGGGATCATGATGATGCCCGCGGTCGTGCGCCTCGTGCGTGTGAGTCTGTGTCGTGGCCTGCATAAATCGTTTCGTTCTGCGTGTTTAAGCCCGCGCAGAAGCCGTTTTGTCTATCGGCGCGGGATTGAATGTCAATTACGGACTATGTTGCTTTGCGATTCTTGCGGTGTTTTGGCTTTGCCTTGCTAACGCTTGTCAAAAACCATCAGTCCCAGCAGCAGCGGCAGATACAAGATCGAGGCAAAGAACAGTCGTCGGGCACTCAGGCGATCCATCTGCCGCGCGAACCGCAGCGCGCACCACAGAAACACCAGCCCAAGAATAAGCGCGCCGAAGAAGTATAGGCCCCCGGCCACTTGGAAGACAAACGGGCTGAGGCTGACCGGCAGCAGTCCCAACGTGTGACTAAAGGCCGACCGTCCGGTGCGAGATCCGTCTTGGTCCACCAAAGGCAGCATCACAAAGCCGCCTTTCGCATAGTCTTCGCGATACATCCATGCGATGGCCAGAAAGTGGGGCAGCTGCCAGAAGAAAAGGATCGCAAACAACGCCCAACCTTCAATGGACAGGTCACCCCGCGCCGCCGTCCAGCCCATTAAGGGGGGCAGCGCGCCGGGAATCGCGCCGATGGCCGTGTTCAGCGTAGTTTTGCGCTTCAGTGGCGTGTAGATGAACAGGTAGCTGATCAGCGTCACCGCCCCGAGCACCGCCGTGAGCAAGTTCACCCCAAACGCCAACCACAGCAGTCCGACCACGGAGATTACCCCGCCGAGCACCACGACCATCTGGGGCTGGATACGGCCTGCCGGCAGAGGCCGATCCGCCGTGCGCTCCATGAGCGCGTCAAAATCACGTTCCAAATACTGGTTGAGGGCGGCGGCGCCGCACGCGAGCAACCCGGTGCCGGCCAGGGTGTTGACCAGCAGCAGCCAGTTCAACCCGCCGCGCTGCCCCAGATAAAAGCCCACCAAAGTGGTCAGCAGCACGAGGCTGGTGAGCCTGGCCTTGAACAGCTCGGCCCAAAGGCCGCCGGCCCTTTCCGAGGCGGCTGCGCTTTCAGTCACGTTTTGGGCGGTGGATTTCACCAAGATCAGGGGAGGATTAAGCGACGGCTACCCTGCTAGGGCAAGTGCGAAGGCGGAGCCTCCCTATTTTAGTCCTGCGCTTAATCATGGTCATAATTCCGATCACGCCGGCGATTTGCGGGCCTGAAACACCGTGGTCGCCAGTAAGGTGAGCAGCCCGCCGTTGACCAGGCTGGTTGCCCCCACGACCACATGGAGCGTGGCAATGTCAGCCGCCTTGTTGCTGAGAACCGTCCAGATTCCGAGACCGAACTGGACGCAGATCAATCCCAGCCACCCGGCCGCCAAGCGCGCCAACGGATGCCCAGACCCCACGGTCCGCCGCAGTTTCAGAAAACAGCCGAGCACATGCCCGAATACAATCAGCGCCCCCAGCCGGTGCGCCATGTGGAGGTGGATTTGACCGCCGGTGATCGGCTTGAAATCCCGATGGTCCAGCCGGGCCTGGTTGTATTTCTCCAGAGCAGCGGCGTCTGTTGCAGGCCATAGTTTACCGTGCGCGAGCGGAAAATCTGGGACTGCCAGGCCCGCGTGCTGGTGACGCATGGAGGCTCCAAGGGCAAGCTGGCCCAGAATCAGCAACGTCGTCACCAGCAAGAATCGCCGCAATTTGTCGGGCACGGGCACCACCGATGACTCCTCCTGCCAGCGCGCCCACCGGTCGCTCGTCACCAACGCAATGGCACAGACCAACAACAAAAAACATTGGGCCAACGTGCCATGGAAGATGCCGATCCAATCCGCCAAGGCCGTAACCCTCAGCCCTCCCAGCAAGCCCTGCACGATGACCAATACAAGGGCAACCGCACCCCAGCGTGCCAACCTTGGTCCCACCGGATCATGACGTGGCCAGAAAAAGCTGACCACCAGGCCCGCCAGGCCGGTGCCCACAAGGAAAAGCACGTTGTCGAGCTTCACTTTTGGACTGGTGGAAGCCAGCAGCCCGAGGGCCAGCACGGCCAAGCTGCCCCCGCGGAGCCACTTGACCGCCGGCCGGCCGTTGAGCCAGAGGGCCAGCACCAGGGTCAGGAATCCGACCACCGACCCCACCAGCCGGTGCGAATGCTCATAGAGGATGCCCCCCACCCACATGGACACCGGGAAGGTGAACATGTTGTAACCATAGCTGTTGGGCCAGTCCGGCACGGCCATGCCCGCGCCATGGCTAGTCACCAACCCGCCGATGCTGATCAGCACAAAGGTCGCGGCCGCCGTGAGGAGGGCGAAGCGGTGAAGCCAGAGATGGGAAGCCGGTTGCGGCATGGGGAATTGATAGGCGGCGGCTGGCCGCTGGCAAGGGCGCGAAAACCTTTTCACGAAGCCTGATTTCAGGCAGTGAGCGAGTTAATCCCGCCCCCCCCAAAGCCAGCAGCCGCCGCGACCGTTGCCGGCCGCGGCGGCTGAAGCGCAAAACCGCTGAATTACTTGGCCTCGATGGTGAAGTCGGCCTTCGCGCCGCCCTTCACTTCGATGTCCTTCTCGACCTTGCCGCCCTTGCGGTGCTCGACAACCAGCTTGTATTTGCCGTCCGGCACGCCGGTGATCTTGAAGCTGCCATCCTTGCCGCTGACGGCGTGGAAGCCGTGCTCAAAAATGCTCACGTAAGCGAACATCCACGGATGCACGTCGCACTTGAAGCGGAGGAACTTCTCCGCCTTGGTGAAGGAGTGATCAAGGGGAGCGCCCTTGGGCAGCTGGGCCTTGTTGGACTCCTTGTTGCCATCCACGGTGGGCGTGGGGTGGATGTTGTGCATCACGGGGTCGGAGTTCAGCACGCGGATGGTCTGGTTGACCGAGGCGGTGTTGATGTAGGGCAGGTATTCGCAGCCTTTCTGATCAATCACGACCGGTGCGGTGCCCGGGGCGCCCTTGGCACCTTCGAGATACACCACGCAGTCAGCGAGGCCACCGGAGGCGTCCGCAACGTAGAAGCGGGTGGTGGGCTTTTTACCGGCGTGGAGCGCGCCACAGGCGGGATCCATGGGGATTTCCTTCTCCGGAGCAGGGGTGCCCTTGAGGGTGATCTTGCCGGTGACATCGCCAGCGGAAGCGGTGCCCGCGACGGCAGCGGCAGCAGTGAGGGTCAGAATGAATGATTTCATTTGCGTATTCGAGTGTTGTCCAAAAAGGCAGCCAAGCCACGTGGCCCGGCTGCCAAAGTGGACGGAAGGTAGCGGGCCGTCATTCGGGGTCAAGGGCTAGATTCCGGGTCGGGGATTTACCGAGGCGATGGCATCGGTTTCCGGGCCGGACGACACTTCCCCGTTGCTGGCTTGCGACCTCGCGCCCTAAACTGGGCTCAGAGCCTGTCTGAAAAAGCAGTTGTGTAGATTTGTGAGAACCTGCGGAAGGCGGAGCAGAAAATGTGCGTGAACCAACAGATAATCCTTGACCCCGGCCGGGCGGTGCGATGGCTGATTT
>Ga0172367_10001050_pt1 | contig 41566 bp, 40 predicted proteins | sample Lak10m_FD_114542 | JGI IMG/M metagenome (GOLD analysis project Ga0172367, IMG submission 114542) | Freshwater microbial communities from Kabuno Bay, South-Kivu, Congo - kab_022012_10m | ecosystem: Environmental > Aquatic > Freshwater > Lake | place: Democratic Republic of the Congo: South-Kivu... | reverse complement strand
GTTAGTGTAACTGGTGCTACTGGAGCAACTGGAGCTGATTCTACAGTTCCAGGTCCAACCGGGGCAACTGGTGCTACTGGAGTTAGTGTAACTGGTGCTACTGGAGCAACCGGAGCTGATTCTACAGTTCCAGGGCCAACCGGGGAAACTGGTGCTACTGGGGTTAGTGTAACTGGTGCTACTGGAGCAACTGGAGCTGATTCTACAGTTCCAGGTCCAACCGGGGCAACTGGTGCTACTGGAGTTAGTGTAACTGGTGCTACTGGAGCTACTGGAGATAAAGGAGATAAAGGAGACCAGGGTCTTACAGGCCCTGCTGGAGCTACCGGAGCTGGAGCTACCGGAGCTACTGGATCACAGGGACCTAGAGGATTTACTGGAGCTACTGGTGTAACCGGAGCTACGGGAGCTGGAGTTACTGGAGCTACTGGAGCTGATTCTACAGTTCCTGGACCAACTGGATCTACAGGAGCTACTGGAGCAGGAACTACTGGATCCACTGGTTCTACAGGAGCTACCGGATTAACTGGTTCTACCGGAGCTACTGGATTAACTGGTTCTACCGGTGCTACTGGAGAACAAGGGGTTCAAGGTATAACTGGTGCTACTGGTGCCGATTCTACAGTTCCTGGGCCTACTGGTTCTACTGGTCCAACTGGAGAACAAGGAATTCAGGGAGTAACTGGAGCTACAGGTGCTACTGGAGCTGATTCTACAATTCCTGGTCCAACTGGAGCTACTGGAGCAACTGGGGTCGGAGTTACTGGTCCAACTGGGGTCGGGGTAGTGGATGCTCAGAAGAATGCTAGTGGGGATGTAATATTTATTTTTGATAATGGGGCTACTGCAAACGTAGGACCAGTCCCTAATGGATCTACAGGAGCTACTGGTTCCAAGGGCGAAACTGGATCTACCGGTGCTACTGGTGCTGATTCTACAGTTCCTGGTCCAACCGGTGCTACAGGAACTACTGGTGCTACCGGTATAGGAATTACAGGAGCTACTGGTGCTGATTCTACAGTTCCTGGTCCAACTGGAGCTACAGGAGCTACTGGTATAGGAATTACTGGTGCTACTGGTGCTGATTCCACAGTTCCTGGTCCAACAGGTGTTACAGGAAATACGGGTGCTACAGGAACTACAGGTGCTACAGGAACTACAGGTGCTACTGGTGCCGATTCCACAGTGCCTGGACCAACTGGAGCTACAGGAGCTACGGGTATAGGAATTACTGGTGCTACTGGTGCTGATTCCACAGTTCCTGGTCCAACAGGTGCTACTGGTGCTACTGGAGATAAAGGAGATAAAGGAGATCAAGGTCTCACTGGTGCTACTGGAGGAGGTATAACAGGTGCTACTGGTGCTACAGGATTACAAGGTCCTAGAGGATTTACCGGAGCTACGGGAGCTACGGGTTCTAATTCTACAGTTCCTGGTCCAACGGGAACTACAGGGGTTACTGGTACAACAGGTGCTACCGGTTCGGGTGTTACTGGTGCTACTGGTGCTACCGGAGCAACAGGATCTACTGGTACAACTGGTACAACTGGGGTAACAGGAATCACAGGTGCTACTGGTACAGGTACAACAGGAGCTACGGGTTCTACTGGAGCTACTGGTCCAACCGGAGATACCGGAGTAACTGGGACAACAGGTGCTACTGGGGTTACTGGTGCTGATTCTACAGTTCCTGGACCTACTGGTGCTACTGGTGCTACTGGTCCAACAGGTGCTACTGGTCCAACGGGAGCAACTGGGGCTGATTCTACAGTTCCTGGTCCAACAGGAGCTACCGGGCCTACGGGAACTGGTGTTACTGGACCAACTGGCGTTGGTGTAGTGGATGCTCAGAAGAATGCTAGCGGGGATGTAATATTTATTTTTGATAATGGAGCTACTGCAAACGTAGGACCAGTCCCTAATGGATCTACAGGAGCTACTGGTCCAACAGGAGCTGGTGTTACTGGACCTACAGGAGCTACTGGTCCAACAGGTGATATTGGATCTACCGGTGCTACTGGAGCTACTGGTGCTACTGGAATTAGTTTAACAGGAGCTACTGGTTCTACAGGAGAAACTGGAGCTACAGGTACCACTGGTGTTACAGGTGCTACTGGATCTACAGGTGCTACTGGAGAAACTGGTATAGGAATTACTGGAGCAACTGGGCCAACTGGTACAGGAATTACAGGTGCTACTGGACCAACTGGAGATACTGGATCACCAGGTTCTGCTGGTCCTGCCGGACCTACTGGACCAACTGGAGCTACTGGTTCTGGTATTTATGGGCCTTACACTATAGCACAAATTACAACAATAATAAATAACTCTACACTCGTTCCTGGAGGAATTTATAATATAGTTGATGGACAAACAGGTCCTATTATAGATACAGAGATTGATATATTCTTAACTGCACTATCTGCTAATACCTTAACTAAAGAGGGAACTAGAATGATGTGGGTACCTAAGACAACATACCAAAATAGCATATGGGACAGAACTAGAGTTACGCCTTACGTTGTAAACAATAAAGTAGTATTTGGAAATAGGGTATACAAGAATCTAACAGGATCATTAGGAACCATAAATTCTAATATCGCTTTAGATTCTACTAACTGGCAATTCCAAACATGGAGTACTACAGATTATGTGAAAAAACCTTATTTTGTAATATGCCATGATGTAGAAACCTTCGTTAATTTTCATGTTGCTGTTCAGATGGACGAATACGGAAATATCGTTAATGCTAGGAATTTTACCGACGTTTTTGCACCTGGAGATACCACATACTTAAGCTTACCTGGATTCCAAAACACAATTGACGTTAACGACTGGAACAATGCGGATATTAAAGATAATGATACTGCTGGTATTTGGGGTAATCCTATTATTAATCATTCAGGGGGTCAGATAACAAACAATAAATGTTTTGGTGTTATATTCAGTAATGCTAATACACAGACAGCTGGTAAGATCTCAGGAAACAGAGCAACTGCTATATACAGAAATACTGGAACTAATATATTACTTAATGATTCATTAGACTATGGAATATTTGATAATACTTTCCTTATCGGTGGTGGAGAAATAGCTAATAATGAAGCTGGCTCAATATTGGAAAATAACGTGATTAATATATCAGGAAACATAACGAATTCAATACAAACTAACGACCTTAATGCTCTCTACTCAATAACGAATAATTTAATATCCATTACTATAGCTCGGAATACATGTGGAGGAAATATAGAAGAGAATATAGGTAATTCAATTGATTTGAACTCGTGTGGAGGCACTATTAGTTATAATAACTCTGGTACAATACAAGGTAACAGTAACGCCGGAGAAATAATGTTTAATACATGTCCTTATATACTAAATAATTCAAATTCTGGGTATATTTCTTACAACAGCGTTAGGGTTCAAATATCTAGTAATCAAGGACCGGGAGTTGGTAATATAACAAATAACGATGTTTACTCTATAGAAAACAATAGTTAATATATACAATATAAAAATAAATATTAAGAATGGCTGATATTAAGAATAACCATTTTAAAGGTAGTATAAGGGACAATGGTCTTGACGCAGACATAAAAGATATATCGGTTGGTAACCAGGACGTTTTTAATAACCTGAGTTTTACTGGATATAGTTTAACTCAAGAAAAACCTATTGCTGGTAAAATATTAAGGAGTGATGGATCTGATGTTATTAAGTGGGACGACGATATTAGAGTTGTAAATACAACATACCTTGATCTAACCAACTTAATTACTAATTCTGGGCTCTATCCAGGATCTATATACAGATTTAGGTATTATATAGCAGGTAATACTTTCCATCCATCATCTTATTTTGACATATATTTACAAGCATTAACACCAAATACAATATCAGAAGACGGTATTAGGGTAATGAGAGTACCAAGAAGAAGCTACTGTTACAAATCATTTGTGTCCAGAGGATTCTGGGATCCTTCTGAAACATATGCTATAAACGATTTAGTAGTATTTGCGGGGAGAATATACCGAAATAAAACTGGCTCAGTAGGATCCGTAGCATACGATATAATGTTAGATAGAACTAACTGGGAGGAGAAGGAGAACACAAACCCGGGGGATTTCTCTTTTATTACTGCTTCTAAGGTATATTATCAAGAAAAAGTTTTTAAAATCAGATATGATTTTTCTAAAAAATTAGTAGTAGAACAAAAGGATGAATTAGGAAACACAGTAACTGGTATAAAAGATCCTCAAAGAAGACTTGATACATTTCAGAATACGATAGAATTAAATGATTGGAACTACCCCAGAATTTTTAATAATACCACACAAGGTATTTGGGGTAACCAAACACAGATAATAGCTAATTCTAAATTTGCAGATTTTGATTATGCAGTAATTAAATATTCATGGACATCAGGTAACGGAACTGATTTAGATACAAGAACAGCAACAGTAGATCTTCCAGATCCTTTATATAATCAGGTAGATCTTGGATGGTCAAGATACGGTAGTGGCTCTATGCCTACTGGGGGATCCTATGTCGGTCCTTCTTCCTCGAATTATTATTTATGGTGGTCTGGTGATTTTACCGGATCTAGCGGAAATGAGGCTTGTCTAGTAAACTTTCTGAACCTAGAATCATCATATCCTACATTACAAGAATTAACTATCAGAATGAGAGCATTCTGGTATGGTAATAGACTTAACGGGAACATGCAATTGAACATAACTACCTATAAAGGAGGTACAATGTCCATAAGCGGTTACAATTTTATTAATACAGGTGGTACTTTAGTTTCGAATGTAACAGAGACATATAATATGGGGCTTGCTGCTTCTCTTGATATAGACGGAGAGGATATTGGTACTCTAACCTTCGATTTCGCAACAAATACAGGATTTAGTCTAATTAACAATATATCTGAAGCATACATAAAAGAAAATAATATCCCAGGTACAATACACCTAAACGATAACTTTAGGAGAGATGAAGTTGTCCCGGCATCTTATAAGAGTATAAAATATAACACAAATAAAGGAAGCATCTATTCTAATACAAACAAGGGTAATATTGAATACAACGACAGCCTTGGTAACATAAATTCAAACACTGGGTCATACAGATACATATTAGGTATAGATGATAACCCAGTAATTTTTGAAATAAATGGTATAACTGAAATAGAGTATAACTCCAATCATGGTAATATATCCTCTAATCAGCTATCAGGACTTGGTAAAATATCTTATAATAGTAACCACGGTAATATATCATCAAATAATATAGGTATAGAAACCCTTTATTCTAGCCCTTCTTTATTTATAGATTACAATAGCAATGATGGTGATATATCATCTAATACGTATTCGTATGCCGGAATAACATTATTCTCTTCAAGTTTAGGTATAAGACTTAATTCGAATAAAGGATCAATAACATCAAATACTGTAAACTATATAGGATATAATTCAAACAGGGGTAATATTTCTTCAAACAATTCTAAAAATATAGGAGGAGCTTTCGATGCTGAAACTTACGGATTAATTTCTTCAAATAGTAATAATGGTAATATTACAGGAAATACTGTATATGCAATAGAAGCAAATTCTAATGATGGCTATATTACTAATAACATAGACTCTAATACATCTACACAATGGAGAATTAACGAGATAACAGAGGGGGATCATATAACTGGTCTTTCTCTTACAACAAACTATACAGGTTATAATTTTCCTCAGCTAATAGGTACGATTGATTATATACTTAAAAGCGACGGAACTAATGCAGTTTGGGCAGCAGCTCCTGGGGGAGGAACCGTTTCTGGTACTGGTGCAAGTCCGCAAGTTACATTATGGTCTGCAACAAGTACTGTTACTGGATCACCTAGAATAACTTATGTAGATAATGTTGGTACAGAGGTTGGATTCAGATTTGATGATGGGTCTAATAACTTAACTCAAGTTGGTGTTAGTTACTTAAACGTTGAAACTGAAGGAACTGCACAGAATTCTGTTTCTAGATTAGCAAACTGGGCTAATAATACTAATAAAGGTATTCTTTCATTTAGAAAATCTAGGGGAACTAAGGCATCACCTACACAGGTACTTAATGGAGATTCACTAGGGGATATTATCTATGCTGGTCAAACTAATTTTGGTACAGGATCAACTACAGGTATTATAAGATTAGAGGCAAAAGAGAATTATGCGTTATCTTTTGATGGAACAGATTACACAAGAAATGCTTTAACTGAATTAGGTGTATATTTAGCTCCATCTGTAACTGTACACTCATCATCAAGTGGAATACCAAATAATTTAGTATTTAGAGTTGATGGGAACGGAAGTGTTTCTTTCAAGAATTACACTTTCCCTACACCAGATGGTACTAACGGACAGGCATTGGTAACTGATGGCGATGGAACTGTATCATGGTCTACAATAGCAGGAGGTGGTATAATATATGATACATATTCAAATATTCAATCTTTGGTAGATGTAAGTGGATTACAAGTTGGATCCTGGTATTCATTTAATTACATAATAAATTCTTCGTTTACAGCATATTTTGAAATTTATTTATTTGCTATAGAAAATAATAAATTTGCATTAGAGGGTTTTAGAAAAATGAGAGTACCACAGGATTCATATTACGAAGGGTATTATTTTGATACAAGAAGTAATTATGGTACAAATGCTAAAGTAGTATTAGGAAACGTAGTATTTAATGCATTACAGTTCGTAGGTGCTTCTGGTTCAGGAGCTTATGTACATCCATATCCAGGGATACCTGGAGGAATTGGAACTGACTGGGAGGAGGTATTATACACTGACGACAATTATTACACATCAGTAATCTATAGTATAACATACGATTTTGAACAGAAAAAAGTTAAAACACAGAGTGATGAAAAAGGTAATTTTATAATAAATAGTCAACAAATATACGAGGGAACAATAGAATTACACGAATGGAATAATAATAGAATAACAAATAATAGAGGATGGGCTGTACATCACAATTTGGCTTATAGCCCAGCAGGACATGCATGCATTGTGAGAAATAACAACATTAAAAATAAATCCGTAGATTCTTTATCTTTACCGGAAAACTTTGCAACGGGGATGATATACTCGAACGTTGTTTCGCTATCAGGAGGTATTAATAATAATAATATAGATACAGCAATAGTAGGAAACTACGTGTCTAGTGGTAAAATAGAATCTAACATATCTAAATTAATCTATCTAAATTCTGTAGAATCAAGTATTAGCTTTAATGAAGTTGATGAAATTTACGATAATGAAGGAGGATATATCGAATATAACACAGGGAAATATTCTTCGATTGGAGAGAATAATTCATATGTAATATCCCACAACAACATGAGATATTCCGATCCATCAGGGATATTAAGAAATTGGACAGGGGGCTCTGGAACAGAAACTATAAAAGGAAACGATTGTGGAGGTATTATAGATAACACTAATACGGGAGACATCGAATATAATCTAGGAAATTTTAAAATAGAATATAACAGCAATTCAGGAGATATTGTGGGGAACTCGTCACTGTCTGGGTCAATATCCAATAACTCGAACGGAGGATTCATACGTTACAATAGAACCGTGACTGGTATATCAGGAAATTCAAATGCTGCTGGTAACATAGAAGCTAATGATGTTTATAGTATTAATAATGCTTAAAATAAATAAATTAACGAGTAAAAATGACTAATAACATATACAATAATAAAATAGCAGGATCTATATTGGCTGCTGGAGTAGGTGATGTTTCAGGACCAAGAAGACTAGGTGATGATGTAACAACTCCAGGGGTGTGGGGATACTCTCAACCAATAATGACAGGTAATATGGGAGGTGTACTGATGAATACTGGGAGTACAAACCAATTAAATTATTCACCATATTTTTTACCTACAGTTCTACCCACTAACGACGGGGACATAATGGTATTTAATGAGACATCCCCAGGTATATGGCAAGCTAGTTTTGCTTCTGGAGGTGGAGGAGGCGTATCTGGATCTGGTACTACAAATAAAGTTGCTTTCTGGAGTTCATCAACAAATCTAACTTCATCTAACTACTTTTCAATAAGCGCAGGTTTAACACAGGCCTGGGTAACACTTTCTAACTCAGCAGGAAATAATACAACAATATACCACAACGGAATTACAGCAGTAACGCAAGACGATTATTCCCAAATCGTACAAGATACAGTATCTGACGTATATTTTCCCTTAACAAGACACAGTAGGAGAAGAGGAACTTTTGGATCACCAACTAGTCTATTCGCATTAGATCTTATCGGAGTATATGCTTTTAACCCTGGAAGTCACGATACAGTAGAGATTCAGGTTCTTGCTGCTGAAAATCATTCAGGAACAAGTAATCTAGGATCGAGTTTTCAAATAAACACAATTGCAAACGCAAGCGGTTTAACAACTGCAACCGAGAGATTCAAAATAGATGGAGATGGATCAGTTAAAGTATCAGGTCAGATTTATTCTGCTCTCCCAGCAAGTCTAACGCCAGCTGGAACAACACAAACTATTAACTGGAATTCAGGTAATGGACAGACTTTAAGTTTAGAAAGTGCAACAGGTAACGTGACATTAACACTTACAAATCCTAAAGCTGGTGGAGTTTATGTTATTAAAGTTATTCAACATGCTTCATCATTTAAAAATATTATATGGCCTGCATCAGTTAAATGGTCAGGAGGAGTTTTACCAACTATATCAGCAGTAGCAAATGCAGTTGACACTGTGGTTTTATTCTATGACGGAACAAATTATTACGCAAACACATCACAAAATTACGCTTAATATGAATCATGCAGCACTTATGCTAGGAACCTCTTCCTCTGGATCATTCCCAGTTGGAGGAGGACTTTTATTTCACTTCGATGCCACTATACCAACTTACATGTATACGGATGCAGGAACAACGTTAGTTTCTGCAAATGGACAAAGGGTTTATAGATGGAAAAGTAAAAACAGTGTGAGGTATATGGATCAATCTAATACCACATATAAACCACTATACACAACTACAGGTGGACAGAACGGTAAAAGCTTTCTATATTTTGACGGAGTAAATGACGTTATGTCCATGGCTTGGGAAACTGCTTTTGCAACTAATGCTAGGTCTTTTTTCTTAATAGCACAACCAGTAGGTACACAAGGAACAACATCTTATCCATTCTTTTTTGGTATGGGTAACGGAACTAACGGTACACAATATTACTTCAGCCATTCGTCGGCTTATTATGAATTTTCACAGGGAAGCTGGACAGTAGATTCTGTGAGAAGTAATACATACGTACAGGATGCTTTCAGAATGCATATAGCAAGATCTCATTCGCCTTTTGCACCAAATGGTATTAAATTAAGAGTAACTAACACTTCAGGGGTTTCTGTGGATAATTCAGATAGCCCACCTTCAGGAACGGTTGTTTATGGATCTCCTTCAAGAGTAGCTTTTGGTGCTAGACCAAGTGGATCATCGGCACACGATTTTCACGGATCGTTTAGAGTCTATGAATGGGGTGTTTATAACCGAGGGATCTCTGATGCAGAAACTAATCTATTAACCCAATACTTCAGAACTAAATATAATGTTTAATTATGGCAATAATATTAGAAATATACGAATGTGACGATTTAACAGAATTCGATATAATAAATGAAAAATTCTTAAATGCAGTTAAACAAGCTGGTTTTGACGATGTACAGGACGACACATCTTATGCTTTACCAGATTTTGTTTGTAGGGACAACGGTAAGATAGGTATTCTTATAGAAGAACCTTACACACAAGCATTAAAAGATTCATTAGACCAAGATCAACTACTTAAAGTTAGAATGATATCATCAGATACAGATCCATGCTGGTTTCCAAATCCTGGAGATATTCCAACTTTATAAGAATTATTTGAAATTTTTTTAAAATTCTACACTTTAATATATAAAAATAAAATAATATGGCACAAATAACAAACGAAGAATTATTAGCTATTTCAGAAGGACTAAACTATCTTTCTTCTAAAGAGACTAAGATTTGGTTTCAAGTACTTAAAAACAAGAAAAAAATCAAATCTAAAGTTGATGAAGTTACGGAGCTAAGAAAAGAGATCATCGAAAAATTTGCTAAGAAAGATGAAGAAGGTAAACCTTCAGTAGACGAAAAAGGGAATGTTTTTATTGATGACGTTAAATCTTTAAACGAAGCTCTTAAAAAACTATCGGAAGAAAAAATCGAAATAGAATTCGATACTGCTACTGTTGAGGATCTTGAGGACTCTAAATTAGAGTCTAGATATTTAGAGCCTTTGATGGGATCTGTTATCATATAAGATAGAACTTCTTAAAATTATTTCTTATTAATACTTTTTGTATTAATATATACTATAGGATCCTCCGGGATCCTTTTTTATAAAATGTGAAATGATGGGTATATCTGAAAAAAATAGGGTTCTGATTGATAGAGTTTTAGATACTATCGATTGGACACTTATACACAAAATGTACAAACTTGTGGGGAGGAGTGTGGCTTCAGAATCTACACAGATCCCTGGAGTAAAAAAATTACCAAGAGGAGTAAAATTATCTGAGTCTCATATTAGAGAGGAGGTTTTACATCTTATAGATCACGTAGTAAACAATGATATATCACAATTCGTTTATGGCCCATGGAATATAAATTGGGTTAATGGCGAATGGGAAATCGAAGTTGAAGGATACGGTGGGGATGAGGGAGACGAGGATGCAAATCTTGACGATGACGAACAATTTATACCAATAGTTGAATCAGTGTTAGAGGTTTATTTTTCACCGATGGTTGTGATTTCAAGGGAGATAGTTTTAGATCCTGATGAAATTGAAGGAGAATCTACAGAAGAAAGTTTTTCATTAAATGACAAATTACAAAAAGCTATAGAAGATGAAGACTATGAGCTAGCATCTAAAATAAGAGATCTCATAGAAATTTACAAAACTAAAAATGAAAATAAGAAAAATTAACGAATATTTTTCTCAGACTTTATCCGGAGACGGATTCAATAGTTCTAATGGGGTCTTTAAAGTAAACTATAAAGCATTTAATGATCTATCTATGTCAGTTGGCAGAGATCCGGATCCTTCTCTAAGTATAAAAGATTCTGCTTTCCAAATAGGAGATATAGTAAAAGGTAAAGTACAGGGTTCAAAGAAGAAAATCTCTGGTGAAGTTATAAGAAACAAAAAATCAGAAGACGGTAAATCTTATATAATAAAAATAAAAGACTTTAAAGAAAATAAGATTCACACACTGATTCCAGGAACTATCGAATATCTGGAAGACAGAGGTAATTCAGTAAATCGAACATTAGGATCAACAGTGACCCAGGGTGAAAGATCACAAAAGAATCTTAAGTATAACGGAGGAAATGTTGTTTGGGGTTCATTGGAAAACGAGAATGAAGAAATCGGAGAACCTTTAGAAGGGGAAACTATTGAAGGACCAATGAGTACAGGATGGAAAATTGTATTTGTGGGATCATTAGGTTTAGGAGAAGGAGAAAGAATCCTAGCTTCATGTTCTGCTAGCAAAGAAACATCCACTATATATTTTATAAGAGGAGGATCAGATAATGACACTATAAAGGCCATAGAGGCATATTGTTTTATGCGTTTCAATGACGAGCTACAACATTTAGACACTCCAACAAAAGCATTACTTGCAGTTAAATTATTAGATCTAAAGAATGAACAGGAAGCTAAAAAGAAATTGATACAATATTTTCCTGAAATCTGTCAAGTTTCTTATGGTGAAACAAAAGATTCAAAAGATCTAGAAACTGATAACATCATAAAAGGATTTTTATAATGGAAAGATGGTTTATTAAAAAGAGAGGTGTTAGGGATAATATACCAGGAAGAAATTTGTTAATAGGCCAATCAATTCAAGAAAACCATAGTAAACCCTTAGAGCAAGAAAAAATGGAAGCTAGGAGAATAAAAACAGTGGTTAAAAGTAAATATTTAGGCACAAGACTAAGTCCAGATTATATAAAAAAATTTGAAGGAGAATCTTTCATCATAGCTGGGTGCGGCGCATCCATATCATCACATGATGATTTTACTAAACACTATGTTATAGGAGTAAATGATATAGAGAGAATTCTGACACCTGACTTTTTAGTTGTTGTAAACGATCATCGAACATTTATGCAAGGGAGATGGAAATGGGTTTCAGAAACAAATGCTCCTATTATATTTAGTCATGTGGAGAATCCAGGTCCTATACACAATAAACAAAATCTTGTTAAACTTGAACTGGGAAAAAGAGGTGAATTAGATTTAGATAATCTAAGTAGTGTGGATTACACTATGAATTCTCCGTATATGGCTGTTATAATTGCTTACCAATTAGGAGCTAAAAAAATAGCTATAACAGGAGTAGATTTTACTAATAATCACTTCTTCCAGGAAACAGGAGAACACAAATTAAATAAACAAATTGCTAATATAGATTCTGAATATTTCAATCTCAGAGTCGAATTAGAAAAAAGAGGCATAAAAGTTGCAAATCTTTCAATGTCAAGTGCAATTGAAGCTTGGCCTAAAATGACACAAGAAGAATTTGAAAATTTATAATATGAATTCGAGAAATGGCGTTCTTATAAAATTATTACCATCTAGAGAGAAATCTTTAGCTAGAAGAGTATGTGATACTATAAAGACATCATCTCTTATAGGATATAAGATGTTAATAGTTGAATTATCTGATAAGGACCTTTTATTAGATTTAGAAGTAAAAACTTCAGAGAAAGAGAGACTACTATATTTTTTAGATGATCTGGATATAAGAATAGCTTTCTATTTAAGGAGTAAGAACCATGTTATATCAACAGATAGCAATTCTTCTAATTCTGCAAAAACTGAAATAATAAACCTAGGTGATTTTATAGACAAATTTGAGTGCAATGAGTTTGATATACCGTTAATATGTCATATAGGAGGAGCTAAGGGAAACAGGAGAAAAAGTATGGAAGAATTTTGTGAATTCTTTGATAGTCTTTCTCAATCATCAAAAGACAAGATCTGTATAGTAAATGATAACAAGCCTAGCTTATATTCTGTTAAGGATTTACTCTCTGTAACTTACATAGAAAGAAAAATCCCAATAGTATTCAGAACAATTTCACACAGAACTAATGAAGGAGGGCTAACATATAAGGAGAGCATATTCTTGGCTTCTTCAACATGGGCTGAAAGATCTAATCCGATTATGATTTATTCTCCCTTCCTTCCTAGCGAGATAATAATGGACGAACATTTAAATCCCTACAATCTTATAGTTGATGTTGTGATAGATAACCAATTAGAGAATTAATCTACCAACCAACGTACCCTTTAGGTTTTCTTTGCTTTAGAATTTCTTTAGAAGCATTATCACTAGCTTTTAATAAACTGTCTAATTCCTTAATAGAGTAATTTGTTTGTCCTGGCATTCCCCAATGACCCTGTTTACCCCAGTCTACGAAATCATAATGAGTTATATTTTTCATTTCATGAGTAACAGGTACAAATTTTCCATTATTGTTTGAAGATTTTTCGAATTCTTTTCTAGAACTAATGTTCCTATATCCGTATTTTTCCATATATTTACTTAATAAATTATATATCATGATTAATAAATCAATATTACAAAATTCTTTATTCTTTGACATAGAAACAGTTCCAGTCTATGCTTCATTAGACCAAGCACTAAAGGAAGATTATCATCTATTTAAATTATGGAACAAAAGGTGTAAGTGGTTAGCTAAAAATGTAGATCCGGAAGAAGACACCTCACCAGCATCACTATGGGATAATAGAGCATCTTTGCATCCTGAATTTGGTAAAATAGTTTGTGTTTCTTTAGGAATGTACACAGAGACAGGAATGAAAGAATAATGAGTTTCTATGGAGACGATGAAAGAGAAATATTAGAAAAAACAAATAAGGTTTTCTTGAATGCTAGTTCTAAAGGAATGAAAATAGCAGGTCAGAATATTAAAAATTTTGATATTCCCTATTTAGGAAAAAGAATGTTAATTAATAAAATAACTCCAGCTCAAAATATCCAAACTTGGAATAAAAAACCGTGGGAAACTCCTTTTTTAGATCTCGCTGAGGTTTTTTCATTTGGATCATGGGGACAAGGGTTTTCATCATTGGATCTAATCTCACACGTTCTTGGTGTTAAGGGGTCAAAAGATAATTTAGACGGATCTTTGGTTGCTCAAACTTATTGGATCGAAAAGGATATAGAAAAGATAAAAGAATACTGCGAGGAAGACGTTTTATGTACGATGCAGTGCTTCGATAGGATCTCTATCTAGAATACACTAATAAACCGGATATATAAATAAAATCCGGTTTATTGTGAACAATTTATACTACTTTGAAAAATGGGTTAACGAGACTATAGAAACTGATTATTTCTATAAATCTCAGCTTAACCCTTCTTTTTGGAAAGAAAATCAATTTGACCCTAATATTAGGGAAAAGCTATTAAAAATAGCTAACGAAATGTACGCATCTCTCAATCTAGATGCACCTATCAAAGACATTCAATTAACAGGATCATTAGCAAATTACAATTGGACTGACAAGTCAGATCTTGATGTACATATACTAATAGATTTTAAAGATATAGACGAGAACATAGATCTTGTCAAGAAAGCTATAGATGGTCTAAGATTCATATGGAACCTTAGACATAATATAGTGATAAGAAAACACGACGTCGAATTATACGTTCAAGATTTCAACGAACCTCATGTTGCTTCAGGATTATTCTCACTACTAAATAACGAATGGATTAAGGTTTCAAAAAACAATCCACCAGATTTAGATCTAAATGATGTAGAGAAAAAATTCTACGGAATAGTCAATGATATAGATCAATTAGAAAATCTGTTGGGCTCTTCTTCAATAACACAAGATAAAGACCCAGATGAATTATATAGACATGCTCTTAAAATAAAAGATAAGATGCTTAGGGCAAGAAGAGAAGGTCTAGCTAGAGAAGGGGAATTTTCTGTTGAGAATCTAGTCTTCAAAAAATTAAGAAACGAAGGATATATAGAAAAGATAATAAATCTAATATCTAGATCTTACGAAAAGATATATAATGAATAAATAACAACTAAAAATGAGTAATATCTACCAAGGTAAAAATTTTATATTCGAAAGCATGGTTAATTCCATGATGGAGGATAAATCTAAGGGTAAGGATAAAAAGGCTGAGAATAAAACAACTGATGAATTAATAGCAGTTACACTAAATCAAGTTTTTTCTATATTGTTAAACTCTAAGCTAGAAAATGCTAAAACAGTAAGAGGATTTCAAGAAGTTAAAAATAAAATATTAGGAACTTCTAACTTCGGTGCTTTTAGACAATATCTTGTAACTTTCTTAGAATCATTATCCGCTATGGATCCTAAACAGAAAGAAGCTTATGACAACAACATTAACTTCATTCTCGAGGTTCTTAGAAAAGCTGAGGTACAATTAGGTGATAATAAAGTATTTGATTCTGTTAAAAAAGGATTGGTTAGTAAATTATTAACTAATTTCGAAAATGATCTTGAGTCTAGAGAAAAACAAATGAGAAAGACTAATCCTAAGATCTACGACGAGGCAGTTAAAAAAGGACAGATTCTTAAAGAGGATTCTAGAACAGGAGACGAAACATCAGTTGAAGATGCTGAATTTAGAGGAGCGGTTTTTAATAAATCTAAAGAATCCTTGGATGCAGCTACTGCTTTTGTCGGAATGATAGAAAGAGATCAATTGATTGACTCTTTAAAGGGTAAAGCTGAATTAACTAAATACAAGGATATAGCTGACAGACTATATAAAGATGCTCAAGACTTACAGTTATTAGATAGAGAAGGTCTAGCAAAAGTTGTTACCGCTATAGGAACTTTCAGAAGAAATGAATATGCAAGAAAACAAGATTCTTTAATCAACGAGATAATCAGAGAGAAAAGAGAATACACTAGACTGAAACAAGCTATAGAAAAATCCGCGGGGACTGAAGTAATAGTTCCTTCAATACCAGATCCTGTATGTCCTCCTGGAATGATATGGGACAGAACAACTTCTCAATGTGTTTCTGTAAAACCTTCAAAACAAACTGGTGGAGGTACCGGAGGAGGTAAGAAAATAACTCCAGCTCCTGGTAAAGAATGTCAATTCCCAATTAAAGTTGGTTCTAAATGTAACCAAGTTGGGGAATTACAGAACAAAATTATTGAATTAGTTCCTTCAGCTAAAGCTCATTTAGAGACTAAAGGAGGATCAGATAAGGTTTACGGAAAAGCAACATCACTTGTTACTAATATTCTTTGGGGTTATATTTCTAACAATAAGAACGTTGAAATGACATCAGACCTAACAAAGGAGAAGTTTGATGCTATAATGAAATTAACAACAAATGATGTTGATTTAGATTTATCTTCTTCTGTACCAGTAAGAGATAACCTTAATATAGAATTAAAAGATAAAATAGAGGAGAGCGAATTATCTTTAAATACTCCTATTCTATCATTTGACAAATTTTCAGAAATACTAGAAAGTGATTTACAAGAGGGAGTATCACAAGACGGAAAAGTAATCAATACTGGTGATATCCCAGCTAAAAAGATAATTAAAGACTCCTGTGTAAAAAAATCAATAGAATCGGGTAAAGTAGAAGATTGCTTCGGTGTTAAACCTGCTCCAGTAGAAGATGACGAGAAGAAAAAGGAGAAAGAAGAAAAAGAGGACGAATTCCCAACTAGAGATAAGTGGAAAGGTTTAAAATATGTAAACACTGGTACTTATCCTATAGCATTTGACGAAAGTATGCTTTCTTTCTGGACAAAAGAAATAGCTATTCAGACAGCTGCTTTATTATTACCTGGATCAGGATTACTTCTTAGAGCTGGTTCAGCAGGAATACGAGGATTAGCTATAAAGGGAGCTGCTAAAATAGGGGCTAAAAAATTAGCTAAAAAATTAGCAATAAAAATAGCTACTAAAGGAGGTAAGAGAGCAATTAACGTTGGAGCACTTGGAAATATAATTTCTTCACAGGGTAAGAATGTAGCTAACTCACTATCTAAACTATCTTCCCAATTTTTTAAAAGGTACAAAAAAATTCCTATCCCTAAAAGACTAGCTTCTGGAGCTATTGGAGGTACAGTAGGAGCAGCTGCTTTAGATTTTATTTCAGGTAGAAATTCATACAGTATAGAGGTTGTTGAAGGATTCATTGACAGAAACGTTATACTTGCTGCGTCAAAAGGTATGGTTAATACACTAGACGGATATGTGAGTGATGACGATCTTGCTTGTATAGCTACAGTATTATCTGTTATAAAAGGAGCATGGACTTTAGACTCAAACGACAATCCTGCATCTGCATGGAAAGTTCTTAAGAATGCATACAAAGGATTAGAAGGAGAATCTATTTTATCTGATATCAATAGTATATCTGCTAAAATGGGAGACGTCGAAGGATTTCCTAGAATGAAATCTGCATCTCCTTTATCATCTATCAGTGAAATGGATTGGGGCTTTGCATTAATGGAAGTTAAAGCATTTGCACAGAGAATAGAGAATAATGAATCTAAATTATTAGAAAATCTTAAAAAACTTCCTTCTGATTATGTAGATGCGTTCAGAGAGGGTTCTTTTGCAGAATATGATGAAGAAGGTAATATACCGGGAATGAATTTAGAAACATACGACTCAGCTCCAGCAAAAAAAGGAGGTGAGAAAGGAGGATCTAACGAAGTAACCATATAAAAAATAAAATAATCGGATATATAAATTAATATTATGGAGAAAAATTTAGATTACGTATTAGTTTTAGAGAAATCTAATTCTGTATTAGAAGCAAGAAAAACTTCTAATGGTGATTACATCTTAGAAGGTACTGCTGCAGTATTTGGTGTTGAAAATTCAAACAAAAGAATATACGAGGAGAAAGAATATCTTCCTCATTTAGAATATTTACAAAAGAAAATAGACCAAAATAGGCTTTTGGGTGAGTTAGATCACCCAAAAGAATTTGATGTTTCTTTAAAGAATATTTCACACATCATTATAGGTCTTGAGTATAACAAAGACTCTAGAACAGTAAAGATCAAAGTAAAACTTTTAGATACACCAGCTGGTAGAATAGCTAAGAGCTTAGTTGATGCAGGTATTCCTGTCTCTATATCATCTAGAGCAGCTGGTAATGTTAAATCTGATAAAAAAGTTGAAATCAAAAAAATATTCACTTACGACTTAGTTGCTGATCCAGGATTTGAGGATGCACAATTAGAAAAAGTTGAAGAATCATTGAAAACCATGGCTTTATACGAAAGTTTAGGTTATTCAGATTTTGCAGAAACACAAAAAGATTCGGTTTTATCATCATTATCTTTAATAAATGAGAGCTTAGGATTGGAGAAAAATTCTAATACGAAGATATATAGAATTAAAGATACAGATAAAATATCAAGGATCTTGAAAGAAAACTTAAATAATGTAAATAAGATGGACAATAACTTTGTCACAGCAGAAGAATTAAACGACTACTCTCTTTTACTTAAAAAAGAGATGGACGAGTTAAAATCCCAACTTAAAAAAGTTTCTGCTCCTAGACTAAACGAATCTAAAAACGAAGATACTTCTTCATTAGAAGAAAGAGTACAAAGGTTAGAAAAATATTCTGAATATTTAGCTGAGAACTTAGAAAACTCTATTAAGTATGGAGATTATTTAGCTGAGAATTTAGAAGGTTCTATTTCATACAACAAATATTTAGCAGAGAACTTAGACAAAGCTATTTCTTATGCAAAATACTTAGCTGAGCACGTTGATGGTAACATTTCTTACTCTGAATACTTAGCTGAAAATTTAGATACTAATATAGCTTATTCTAAATACATAGCTGAAAATGTAGACAAGAATATTTCTTACTCTAACTATTTAGCTGAGAACTTAGATAAGAACATTTCTTACTCTAACTATTTAGCTGAAAACCTAGACAAGAACATTTCTTACTCTGAATACTTAGCAGAGAATTTAGACAAGAACATTTCTTACTCTGAATACTTAGCTGAGCATTTAGATTTAAATGTTACTTCAACAGAACAATTATCAGAAAAATTACAAAAATCTATAGTATATGCTAACTACTTAGCGGAGAATTTAGATAAAAATATTTCTTACTCTGATTACTTAGCTGAAAAAGTTAAAAACGGAATTGAATACAGTCAATATATTGCAGAGTCAGTAAACAACAAAGCAACTGGAAAAACTGAAATCCAAAAAGAAGTAAACGAATCAGTTAAAACTGGTAAGAGAACTTCAGGATTCTCAGGGGATTACGGATCTCTTTCAAGTAAAGTTGATCTTTTAATCGAATCTGTAAACAAAGCAAAAACAGACGAAATCATCAATGAGAATAAATACTCATTCTTGAAATTAGTAGACGAAAATACAAAAAGAGGGTTTATTTCCTTAAACGAGGCCGAAAAACAAAAGGTCGTTAAGGCTCTTAATGAGCAGAATTACACTTCGGGTACGGAGGTAGTTCAAATTATGGGATCTGCTTTAACTGAGCAAGTTAACACAGGTGAAAAATTCTTAGACATGATGCCACAAGACATCGTACCTATCTGGGAATCTCTAAGTGATGTACATAAAGCTTCTATTATAGCTCAAGCAAAACTTAGAAGATTAGAGACTGAGTATCAGATTAATGACTTCTGGGCAACAAGAGGATTAAGAACTAACACTCAAGCTAACGTTGAAATGTTAAGCGAATCTCAAGAGCCAACTAACAAGGCAATTAGTAATGATTATATGCAGACTATTGCGGCTGAGTTGGGAAAAAGATTTAAAAAATAATTTTTTAAAAAATGCAACTAATTAACGAAAACGAGATCTACGAAAGCTGGGCTCCTATTATCGAGAGCAAAACAGGTATGACAGATCGTACAAAAGTTGAATGGTTATCAAAATATTGTCATTTCCATTCATTAAATGAGTCTGCTGGTGCATACAACTCTTTAGGAGTATTAAACGGTATGGGTTCAGTAGCTCCTCCAACTAACTATAACGGTGGTGCTGCTGGTGGTGGTTATGCAGGATTCTATGCTGGTAACTCTTACAACGGTGGTCGTCCATATGTAGGTTCTGGTGACAAATTCCCTTCATTACTTCCTTTAGCAATTCAAGTAGCTGCTAAAACTGTAGGTTTTGACATCGTTCCAGTAATCCCTATGGCTGGTCCAACAGGAGTTCTTTCTTACTTAGACTACGTTTATGCTGGTGGTTCTTTATCTGGATCTTCTACAGATTCTACAAACAACTACACATCTAACACGCCAGATCTAATCAAAGTTCCTACTGCTGTTGCTTCTCCTGCTGGAGGTTTAACTGTTGGTTCTTACTATATGGTTTATGTTACTGGTGCTACACCTGCTAACGACTCATTAAAAGGACAATTCGTAGGATACTCTCGTATTGACGGATTCCCAATCTTTAAAGTGGTTTCTATCACATCTGGTAATTCAATTGCTGATGTAGTTACTGCTAATTCAGAAATCGCTTTAGCTTCTTCTCAAGCTGCTGATACTACAATGACTATTTCAGGATCTGCTCTTGCATTTGCTGGTGGTGCTGCTGTATTAGTTAAAACTTTAGAAGATCATATCCAAGGTTTCACTGGAGCTGGTTACTCTAACACAAATAACTGGGCTGGTCCATTCGTAGATGGTACTCAGAACTATGACCCAATGTCAAGAGAAAAAGGTGAAAATACTTACTATAAATCTTTAGGTTTATCTACTTTCACTAAATTCGTTGAAGCTGGTACTTTCCAAGTTGCTGCTTCTGTTACTACTGAGCAAATCCAAGACCTTAACAAACAATTCGGTATTGACGTAGTTTCTATGATCGAGAACGCACTTGTTAACGAGGTTTCTCAAGCTATTAACAAGCACATCTTATCAAGAGGATTCGCTCTAGGATGGTCTAACCACGCTCAATTCTTCTTAACAGAAGGTACAAACTTAAACTTAAACTTAGTAATAGGTGGTTTAGCTGGAGGTTACTCAGTTCCTAACTACGTTGGTAAAGACGGTACTGCTGTATCTGGAGGTTCTAAACCAGGTTCAGTTGCTGGTCCTGCATCAGGTACTTTCGAGAACTTATCAACAGTTCAAAGAAGACTTTACTCTCGTGTATTAGCTGCTGCTAACGTTGTTGCTAACAGAGGAAGAAGAGGTCCTGCTAACTTTATCGTTACTAACTCACAAATTGCGTCTGCTTTACAAGACATCAGTCAGTTCACATTCGCTCCATTTACTAACTCTTTAACTCAAAATAACGGTACTTTATACCCTGTAGGTTCTCTTGCTGGTATGACTGTATACGTTGACCAAAACATGGCATTTGGGGATACAAGAATCTTAGTTGGTAGAAAAGGTGCTGATGATGAGCCAGGATTAAAATTCATGCCTTACATGATGGCTGAATCTATCCAGACTATCTCTGAAGGTACTATGTCTCCTAAAATTGCGGTTAAATCTCGTTACTCTTTAGTTGAGGCTGGACACCACCCAGAAACAATGTATTTAACATTCCACGTTAACGTAGGAACTGCTACTGGTATCATCTAAGATATACCCTTAGTATATAATACTAAAAGGCCCTAATTTAATTAGGGTCTTTTTTTGTGGGTTATTAATATTTTTACCAGATATTAGGATATATAATATAAAAGTTTATTATGGTTTTTGAAAATATGGAACAGTTTAGATTAGCTAAAGAAGAGCTAGTAAAAACTGAGGGTGATGTTAATAAGGCTTTTATTTCTTTAAGAGAAATGGAAGAATTCAAGAATTTACCAGAATCGGAGTTATCTAGATCATTATATGACATAAACGAAGGTCTTAAGGATTCTGTATTAAATTACCTTAGTAAGTCTTTCGGAGGTGACATATCAAAGATAAAGACTATCTTGAGTCAAATGAAAGATCAGGAATTAGAATTCAACAGAGAAGAGAATGAAATATTTACCGAATTTTATAGAGTTTTACAAGATGAAAAAGCTTTAAAAAAAGATGTGAATAATCCAGATTATGATTCAATGATGGATGATCTAAATATGGCTAAAAAAGGATTAAACAATAGATTTAGAGAATTAACTGACGCTCATAACGAAATATTTAATTCTTTAGAACAAAAAGCTAAGGATCTTATCGGAGACAATGCAAGAAAAAGAAAATACTTCAACGCGGAAAGAGCAAATGACGTATTAGAAACTAAAAAAGATCGATACGAAAAAGTTAAAGCTTTAACTTCAATGAGTTCTAAAAGATCTGAAGATCTTGAGAATTTCTTTGGTGTATCTGCTAGTAAATTACAAAATCAGGTTTCACAAGCTCAACAAAAAGCACAGAGTACATCAACTACTGCAAGTTCTAATATAAATGCTAATATAAATCCACAATCAACAGGAATTAACCCAGGGGGAACAACATCTCAAACTACGCCTAATCCTTAATATGAAAATAAAAAGACTAAACGAATTCGAGAGTATTAACGAAGGATTTTTATCCTCTCTATTTTCTGGTGTTAGTAATTTATTTTCTTCCAAGAAGAGTAAGTTAGATAAAATCCTTGGGAAAATTAAAAAGTCAAGGGAAGAGGAAGCTAAAGAACTAGGAACAATAGAAAAAGAAATTAGTTCTATTCATAATGACGGTACCCCCGAATATAGACTTTCTTTAAGTAATCTTAATAGGAAGGCTAAGATATTTTCAGGTATGAAAGACCAAGAGATTCATTACCTTAAGAAGGAAGCCTCAGAGATATCAGGTGATGATGCTAAGTCATCTAGCTATTTTTCTTCAGAGTTAGCAAAGATAGAAGCAGATCATATGAAATCAATGATCGATATTTATAAAAGAACAAGACCAGATTCTGATCTACAAGACTTCTATAATGAATTTGACAAGCTAACAAAAAACGCAGAGACTAAATACAGGACATATTCAAGATATGAAGAATATGATCCCTATGAAAACATAGAAGACTTTAACGAAATCATAAGAAACTCTTCAAAGGAAGTAATCGATCTAATAGAATTAACCTCACAAGATTTACAGGATCTTCTTAAATCTATGTCAAGAGAAGAATTAGAGAATCTATCAAAAGAGATAAGAGATTTGTTATTCTCATTGGAGATAAAATATGATTCAATAAATAGCTCTTTGAAATCACAAATAAGAAAAGCTAGAAGGGAGGACGACCAATTCCTATTAAAAGAATTAGAAAGAGAGGAAGTTAAAATAGCCTATCATTTAAAAAAACCTATTGATAAGATCAGATACAAAAGAAATATCTTAGATAGAGAAATAAAATCAAGATCCCATGCAACTGTTTAAATTAAAAGATTTTGTTTTTGAACAATCAGTACAGGACAAGGCTAAAAATTTACAGGCCAAAGCATCTGTAGATAAAGAATTGTTAGAAATAGATAAAAGAATAGCTGAAGCTGATCTAGCTATAGCAAATTTACAAAAAAGGGAAAAAGAAGGTTCTTTAAAAAAGAGCGAATCCCTTAAACAACAAGCTACCGAATTACAAAAGAAAGTGGCAGAGCTACAAAAGAAGTCTGTAGCTGTTAAAAAAACTGAAGACTTAGAAAAATAAAATAACACAATGAGAGAAATGAAATTATACAACCCTCTTTTTGAATCACTTATGGACAGTGCACATAGATATCAAAATGGACCTGATTTTATGATTAAAGAGGAGGACGAGGGTAAAAAAATGAAAAAGGAGGACGTTATTAAATATTTAGAACAAATCTTTAATATGTTCACCTCGAATGTTACTGCAGGGATAATTTCATATCCCTTCGGAGATATTAAAGGAGAGCTTCTAAAAAATGCATTGGAAACTTACGAATCACTTAAGGAAAACCAGAACATGAAGAGCTTAATAGAAGGTCTTAAGAAGGTATTTAATGAAGCTTCTACTAAAGTAAGTGGTAGTAAATACTCAGACAAAGTTAAATATATTTGGACTGCTTTAAAAGAGGGTGTTGAGCTACTAATTAAAGCATACGAGGCATTAGCTAAAAGAGCTGGATCTTTAATAGAGGAAAAGGAAATCTTATCAACATTTAATACCAAAATGACCACTTATGTTGATGAATTTAAAAAAGCTATAGAAGATTCCAAGAAGATTTCATCTTCAGCAAAAAAATAAATAACTAAATAAAAATGGCTATAGAAAAATATAACGACTGGAGAAACTTCAATAATATTAATGAAGGTCTTTTCAGAAAGTCTGGTGAGGAGAAAGAAGATAAAATAAGAAGAAAGGGAGAAAGAAAAGAGGATAAATTCCTTACAAAAGATGACGAAAATTTGGTAGACACTAGCGAATTTAATGTTAAATCTTTTAGAAAATCCGTAGAGGCTTTAAAAGCATTAACCAACTCGCTAATAATTGATGCAAAAACTAGAGAGGTTTCAGGAAACAAAGCTGCTACACAATACGTTGAATCTTTCAGAGATTATCTTTTAAGAATTTCTAGACTATTAGGAGAGATCGAATACCAAATAAAAAGAAAAGGTAAAGAATTAGATAAGACAGAAGATGCAGAATTAATCAAAGGATTCAAAAACGTTTATATAAAACTTAAGGACCAAATAAACAAATCTGCAGAGAGCTACAAAAATGATTCTGATAAATCTGCTATCGAAGCTATTGAAGGATTAGAATTTAAAGATATTTCAGATTTGTTATCAGGAGCACAAGATAAGTTTGAACAAGCTAAAAAAGAGGTTGAAAAGTTAAACACTTTAATACAAACTGAGACTGCTGCTAACTTAAGTGCAGGTAAGGATTCATCACCTGGTAAGGAATCTAAATCCGATGAACTTAAAATATCATCTTCTATTAAAAAAGCAGATGTAAAAGGTAAGAAAAATGATGTAATAGAGAAAGTACAAAAAACATTTTTCGAAATTTACGAATCTCACGAATCTCTAAAAGCTACTCCTCTTTACAAGAAAGCTAAAGGATATGGTGCAGATGGTATCTGGGGTCCAACAACTAGTAAGGTAATAGATTCACTTAAAGCTATGATAGGTAAAATCGAAGAATATAAAGGAAAAGATCTAGGAACTAGTGACGAAATTAACCAAACATTTTTAGATGGATTAAATTCATTAAAAAGCGCCTTACTTAAAAAAGCTGAGTCCATAGACCCAATAAACCAAGTACAAACTTTCGAATCGTTTATATCTAAAACATATTCAAAAGTTAATGAAGAAGGAGATCTTGATGCAATCATACAGGCAGGAGTAAGCGCTGCAGGAGGATCTGGAACAGAAGAAAAGAAATCGGCTCCTGTAATAGTTAAGAAAAAAGAAGTTGTTAAAGCTCTAGAAGATGCAGCTCCTAAAGAGGACGAAAAGAAGGAGGTTAAAGTTGAAAATACTGAGGAATTAATGAATAAAGCTGTTGAATATGCAAAGGATCAAATAAACTTAGAAACTGCAAAAAAAGCTTTAGCGAAAATAAAAGGTGTAACAATAATAAAGGACTTTGACGCATCAAAAAACTACTCTTATTATCCACATGGATACCCAGAAAAAAATAGAAAGGAAAAATATGCTCCCACTATGAAGGGACAAAAAGATGGGGGTACTCCTTTTGCAACATGCAAGGGTATGAAATTCTACAGAAACGGTCTATGTGTAGTAACATACAGTGGGGAACTTGGATTCTATGACGCATCTACTGGATATTATTCAATCTACGCAGGTAAAAAAACATACTGGAGAGAAAGCATTAAGGATCTGATCGCCAACAAAGGTGTTCCTAGAAAATACAGATATTTAACCAAAGAACTTGTATCAATGTTTTCATCGTTCACAATGGATTCAACGATAACTAAGTTCTTTAAAGTAGCATACAAATACAATGAAACTACAGTAGGAGCAATATTCAGAGCAGGTAAATATCTAATGAAAGAAAAAGGAATTGATATATTAGTAGAGCTTAGAGAATTAGCAGAAGAAAATAAAGAAGCTAGAAAATTCTATTACAAGAATAAAGAGGCATTAAAAAAATTAGTTTAAAGCTGGATCTTTTTAAAAGTAAAAGGGTATAACAAATAAAAGTTATACCCTTTTTATTTTTTTATAAGATAAAGAATTATTATATTTAATCATTATATTTCATTAGAATGAGTTTAGTAATAGTAGAAGGAGCTAGATTAAGTGGTAAATCTTATTTAGCAGAAAATCAGAATATTCTTCCAACATTTAAATTTGATTTCAATCAAAGCTTTATTGATTGGGAATTTGGTAAAGATTCCAAAGATGTACATAATTTTGGTCTAGGAAAAGAAGTCATGCTACACCAATTGAACAAAGATGGGTTTATTAGGGATAAAGTGCTAATAGATCGTGGTATACTAACGAATTCTGTATGGGGTATTTTTCAAAACAGAATAGATCTTACAATTGCTAAAAAAGACCTCAAAATATTTAACGACAGAGGGCTTTTTGAAGGAACTGAAATAATATATGTTGAGGGTGAATATAAAGAACAAAGAGAGAAAGATATATGGGATTCAGAAGACAAAAAAAGATCCAAAGAGAAAGAGATTTTTACCTTCCTTTTAATGTATTTAGACTCATTAAAAGTAAAGATCAATACATTCAATAATGAAATGAACGAAAGCTCCTTAGAAGCTTTCAAAACACTATTAAAACAATTATAATATGTGCGGAATACTTGTTGCTAAAAGACCTACAGAAGAGAGGATCAATTCAATTGCTCACAGGGGTATTGAATATAACACAATTTTTCATAATGATCTAGCTTTGGTTCACCACAGACTACCAATACAAACACTAGACGGAGACAATTGGAGTCAGCCTATAGAGATAGGTGAGAATAGATATTTACTATTTAACGGGGAAATATTTAATTATAACGGAGAATTCGAATCTGATACGGCTTATCTACAGAATTTTTTCAAAAGATTTGATTTTTCTAGTGTTGGTATATTACAGGCTTTATTCGAACCAGAGATAATTTCTTGGGATGGATTTTGGGCTATAGTTTTAGTCGACACAGAAAAAAGAGAAGTATTTGCTTTCACTGATCCATTAGGAAAAAAATGTTTATATAAAAACGATAGGGGCGAGGTTTGTTCAGAAATAAAAGGTCTTATTGAGCCTTCCATTAAAGAACCAATAGACCATTCTTATTTGAGTGGGATTGTTAAATTCGGTTACTTGACAACAAATCAAACTCCATATCTTTCAATAAAAAAATTAGAGCCAAATAGATTCTATAGATGGAGTTTAGATCATCCAATTAAAGTTGAGGTTTCCGATTACTATTATAACTTCAATTTCTTTGATGCAGGTCTATCAACATATGACGACAGAATGGATTGGTTATGGGAGAAATTAGAGAGATCCGTTGAAAACAGATTAATATCCAAAAACTACCCTATCTCTCTTCTTTTATCAGGAGGATTAGATTCTTCGATAATTGCTGGGCTTCTTCTTAAATTACAAGCACCTGTTAGCTTTTATTCAATTTCAAATGGTGAAGACGAAAAATACGTTCAGGATTGTGAGAATTATTGGGAGATAGAATCAAGAAGACTTCAATATAAAATAGATCTTGACGATAAAAATTCTTTAATTGAACTAAGTAATATTTATGGCAAATGGAACGAAACTCCAGTAGATTTAGGAAGTGTGGTTCCACAATACCATTTATTTGAAGCAATTAAAGAGAGTACTAAAACTAGAATAGTTATATCAGGAGATGGCGCTGATGAACTATTCGGAGGATATAGAAGAATTAATGAATATGATTCTCAACATTCTGACATTTTTCATGAATTAACATATTATCATTTACCAAGACTAGATAAAATGTCAATGGCTCACACATTGGAATTAAGAAGCCCTTTCTTAAATCACGATATAGTTAGGTTCGCATTAAATCTTCCTTTTGAGGAAAGAAAAAATAAAAAAATTCTAAAAGACACTTTTAAAGGGCTAATACCTGATTCGATTATAGAAAGAAGTAAATTAGCCCTTAAAAATGAAAAGATAGTGGAAAGTCCACTAGATTATAGAAAGAAAGTGGTAGATTTATTTACCAAATTTATTATGTAAGTTTATTTCAACTCCAGCGAAAGGATCACCTTTTGCTGTTTTAGCAGAATATCCTATTGGTTTATTTGTCATTACGAAATCTTCTGACGAATCAACTATAATACCAGCAGCAGTTAAGAAATCCCTGTTTAATAGAACAGGGGTACTTTTCTCACTTCTATCAACAAGGGAGAATTTAACATTCTTGTAAATTATACCATTGAATTCTATATCAAGATTAACAACTGCTCTTTTATGTACCTTTGTTCCAACTTCTGCTTTACTTTGACCAACAATTTTATTAACAAACTCTTTACCTCCAAGTTCCCAGTGGACATGCCCATCAACTTCTTCTATAGAATCAGCATGAAGTGAGCATGAAGTTGCACCATTACCTGTATCAAGTTTAGCAACAAATTTACCAACACCTGCAACAGAAACTAATTCTCTAAATCCTGCAACTTTTTTAGGTTTAACCCAGTTCTTTCTATCTAATAAGAAATCAATAATTATATCAGTTACTGGAATATCAGTGGTTTTCTCTATACCAGTTGTACCTGGAGAAGCATTTACCTCAAGAACATATGGTTTTTCGTCTCCCTGACTAACTATAATATCAACACCACACCATAGGCATCCGGTTGCTTTAGCAGATTCGATAGCTATCTTTTCTATCTCTGGACTAAGATCAACTCTTTCCGTGTCTCCTCCTAAAGAGAAGTTAGTTCTAAAATCCCCTTGAATCTTTATTCTTTTCATCGCTGCTACGACTTTATAGTCTCTTCCAGATACACCATCGGATTCAGCAATTACGTGTATTCTTAGGTCATATTCTGCATCGATTTTTTCCTGTAAAACTATTTCAGTTTCAGGAGAAAGATACCAAAGTGCTTGTAGTGTAGAAATAAGTGAAGGTCTAGAATCTATCATAAAAACTCCAATACCTTTAGTACCTGAAAGGAATTTACAAACTACTGGGTATTGACCACCAACTTCTTCTACTGCTTTATCTATATCGGCCTCTGATGATATCAAAGAAGTCTTAGGTACAGGTATTTTATTAAGTTGTAATTTTCTTGTTGTCTGTAATTTATCTTCACATATAATTACAGAATCGTATGAATTAACACAAGGGAATCCTAGGTCTTCCAATTTTTTAAAAAATCCCTTAGCCGCATTATTTTTGATTGAGGATCTTCTGGTTAGTACAATAGTACGATCAAGGAATATTTCCTCACTTTCTCCACCTTTACTAGATATAATGAATGTACCTTTTTGTGTTTTTTGAATAGATCCTTTTTCAGTATCTATAATAATACATTTAATCCCTCTATCTCGACATATATTAACTATTTTATCAGTAGTAGGAGCATTTTTCATTTTCTTACCCAACTTGGTTGTAAGAACTACGACAGTCAAAGGTCTATCTTTTCCTTTAACGCCTTTAAAAACAAATTTTTCTAATAAAGCTTCCATGATGTATATATCCTAAAAATAAAAAAGCCCAATGAAGGGCTTTTAAAAATATTTTAAATAAAGGATTAGATTAATTAGTTAAAAAAATTATCAAATCTTATAACTCTTTCGCCTTCTTTTTTTTCTTCTTCCTCGTCATCTAAATCCGACTCGTCCTCGTCTTCAAGATCCTCGTCTTCTTCATCAGAATCCTCATCTTCTTCGTCCTCCAGATCCTCCTCCGGTTCCGATCCTTCCTCTTCATCCTCATCTTCATCATCAGAATATTCGTCACCGTCTTCTAAATCTTCGTCCTCGTCTTCTTCATCAGAATCTTCATCCTCCTCTTCGTCCTCGTCTTCCTCATCAGAATCTTCATCCTCCTCTTCGTCCTCGTCTTCCTCATCAGAATCTTCATCCTCCTCTTCGTCCTCTTCATCAGAATCATCGTCCTCTAAATCCTCATCTTCTTCATCAGAATCATCGTCCTCTAAATCCTCATCTTCTTCGTCCTCGTCTTCCTCTTCTTCATCAGAATCCTCGTCTTCCTCCTCTTCATCAGAATCTTCGTCTTCCTCCTCTTCATCAGAATATTCGTCCTCTTCTTCATCAGAATCCTCGTCCTCTTCTTCATCAGAATCCTCGTCCTCTAAATCCTCTTCTTCATCTTCTAAATCCTCGTCTTCGTCTTCTAATTCCTCTTCCTCATCTTCCTTCTCGTAAGCAGGCTGTGAAAAATTATTGCTCTGATTAAAACCAGAAGTTCCTTTATTAAATTTCATTTTTTCGAAATCTTCGAATGATAATATAGTCGCCATATTTAATTTTTTTTATTCAGTTACACCAGAATTAAAAGCACCTCCACTTTCAGCAGCTCCATAACCTGGATAATCTATTTTTGATGTACCTTTAAAGATAGCATCTTTATAACCTACATAGTCATATGCTGGTTCAGGTTTAATTTTATGTAAACCTGTTCTGTCTTCCTTACTAAAATTCTTAGGATTCCACGGATCGTTTATAACCTTTAAAAAATCTTTGTAACTTAAGACCTCTCTCTTTTTTACATCTTTTATGTTCATAGTTTCAAATTTATACTGAAGGAATTAGATTACTTAAACCTCCTCTCATTAATTTAGTAAATACATCAGGATCTTTGTCACCAGCTCTTTCTATTTCAGAAGCCATTTTTTCTTTATCTGCAGGGTCAACTTTTTGTCCTTTAAGTACGTCACCAAGACTAAAGTTACAAACTTTATCACCTATCATTTGTTCTACTGAATTAATAAATGCGGTGTCATTTACTCTATTAGTTAAAGCCTCACGAATCGAAGCTGCAATAGATCCGCCTATACCTTTATTAAAATCGATACTAACACCAAGTCTTTCTAGAATATATTCTAATCCTCTTTCCTGTAAAGTTTCTGATAAACCTTCTATAATTGCTCTAGACCATTTTTTACAAGATCCCTTACCAAAATAGCTTCCTAATTCAGTGTAATGAACCTGCTCAAATACGTTTCTTAATAATTGGTAGAAGAAAGTTGGTTTACCATGCTCATCAACCTGATATATTCCAAGTTTTTCTGCTGCCCAATCTATAATATAATCTTTGAAAGTGTCAGTAAAACCACCTCCTAGCATTCCGAAAAGGCCACCAAAGATATTTTCGTTTATCTGATTTTCGTCAAGACCTTCACCTTTTAGTTTTAGATATTCATTCTCAACTAAAGAAAATTCATGACTGAAATCAGAAGAAGTTTCCTCAGACTCATTAACAAATTGGTTATATCTAAGTATTTCCATTATGTTTCTTTTTATTAGTATATATCACAGTTCTATTATTAAATCCAAGATATATAGAAAGGTATGGATACAATAAAAAGAATAGACAAATTCTTAGACGAAAACCATAAGAGTGTTTTTGGATTGCCACCTAAAACATTATTTAGGGTGAAAAAAGAGTTCAAAGTCGAATTAATATTAAAATACGAGAGTCTAACCACACAGGGTTCTTATAAGAGAGTGTCTGACGAATGGGAAAAAATAAATATGATCGAGGGAGATTTTATTTTCACGTCAAATGATGAAGCTTTCTTTATGGTTGATAAAGACAACAACTATGTTAGATGCAGACCAGATTCACTGGAGGGTTCATCAGAGGAGCCAGACCTTAGAAGATTCTCGGAGGAGCAACTAGAAAAAATTGGACCTATAGAAAAATTAGGCCATTCCGTTCCTTTTAAATCCAGAGAAGAAATATTTATAGGAAGATCAATATGAAAAAATTATTATATTTTAACCAATTCTTAAACGAGAGTACAGCAGCAGGTAACAGAGATGAATCATTTACAGTTCCATTTAAGTACACATCCAAAGATTCTAAAATGGGGTACAACAGCAAAAGTTTTGTTGATGACCTAAAATCAATAATTTTAGAAAAACCAGAACTTGAGCAGGAGATTAAAAAATTCCTTAAGGATTCATTATTAATAACTGATATTAGTGATCTTGAGCAAAAACCTTTTTCTTATATAGTTGAAATAATCCCAGAGATAGAAAGAATAATAGAAGCTGGTGAATTTGATCCTGAAATAACTATGCCAGGTGGAGGACTTCTTTTCATACAGGGAAAGAAATTAAAGAACGGGAAAAAAGCAGATTTTTATATAAACAGAAAAGGGACAAAAATTGAAGTCTCTACAGAGGACGAGAACGGGAAAGAGTTTTGTGAGGTTTATAAAGCCGATGATTTTCCTTACGAAAAATGGGAATTCAAAGAAGATGAAATAGAAGAAGTTAAAGAAATGATAAGAGGCAAGGGAGCTAATTAATTATCCTTAAATTTTTTCATTATTAATTCTACTGATTTTTCCTTTGTTATATCCATAGCAGTTTCCCAATCCATCTTATCGTAAACATCAGCTAAAATAAAGCAGTCATCATCACTAGAAAAATCATCTACGATCTTTTTCTTAAGAAATTTCTTTATCTTATTTACGTCATAAGTGTTCTCGCATATAGGATTTAGTATTTCAGTCATCAATAGAGCTACTGTGTCTTTATCTCCAACTTTAATAACAGAAAAGAACCAAGAAAAAATTTTTAGTGTCTTTTCAGATCTTTTTCTCACGACTAAAAATCCCTGATCCCAAAGACTATATTTTTCGCAATATGATTCTAGACTAATCAGATCATCATACTTATGGAAATAGAATTTATTATCTTCAATGAAATTATCTATTGTATATAGGCTGGAGTCAATTATACTTTTAATTTCAACGTCATTGTGTATTTGCTGATCTAAAAGATCCTCGAATATAATTCTTTCCTTATCAGTCATCGAAGTCATTGTTCCTTGGCTCAGTTCAATATTCATAGAAAATGTCACAAGATCTTTTTTTATTCTATAAAGATCCCTTATTTTCTTTATGTAACCTGCTTTTCCAAAACCATCTTTCACATTTTTAAGATATGCCATTAATATCCAATGTTTATGCTCAGTATCTAATGGATTTTCTAAGAACCAATACGGTTTAAGTTTTTTCATATATAGAAAAACAATTATGAATTATATATACAAAAACAAAAAAGGTCCACAAGAAATGGGTAAAAAATATTGTTAATAAAAAAAATTATAAATGTTAATAAAAAGTCTTAAAATATTGAAACAAACCCTCATACCCCCAACTATAATATTTAAGCTTTTAAATCCTAGGTTATGAACACTAATATTATTACTATAGCTCCTAAGAGCCCTAAATTCCTAGTTATAGGTTATTTTACTAAGAATACCAATTACCAAAACCTAGCTAATAATCTAACCCAAACTTTAGAATCATTAGGTCTTCCCTATCATTTAGAAGCTATAGAAGACCTAGGATCTTGGGAAAAGAACACACACTACAAAGCTTATTTTATTAAACAGATGTTGGAGTCCCAAACTAAGGATCTTCTTTATGTAGATGTGGATGCATTGTTTAAACAGTACCCAAAACTTATAGATGAATTAGATTGTGATCTAGCATACAGAACAGAAGATTTTAGATGGAGATCTGACGAGGCCTTATCTGGAACTATATTCCTTAAAAATAACGAAAGGGTAAAAGAGTTTGTCAATCGATGGATTCAATTAAACGAAGCAAGACCTGCTGAAAGAATGAAACCTGAAACATGGGAACAAAAAAATATGCAAACGGCTCACAGGGAATTAGGAGTATCCTATTTCAATCTCCCTCCTGAATACACATGTATATTCGATCACACTAAAGCAATGTTTCCGAATATACAACCAGTTATAGAACATTATCAAGAATCCCGTAAACTACACAGAAGAAAATGAAAATAAAATATGCAGTGGTCAGTTCGAATAACGATCCGACCTATCTAGACTTTTGGCCATACGTAGCTAAGGCTTGGAAGAGAATAGGAATAGAGCCAATACTTCTGTTCATAGATGAGGAGGAGCCATCATCAGGAATTGAAGAACATGGTAAAGTTTTTTATTTAAGATCCATTCCCGGATGGAGTATAATTCAGCAGGCACAATCAATAAGATTTTGGGCTGCAAAATTACTAGACGATGTTTTTATTATATCAGATATGGATATGCTTCCTATATCAGAAGAATACTACCAAAAAGGGGTCAAAGAAGTTTCCTATGGTATAGTATCATACAGCTCGGACGTTATTCAATACAGATGGTATAAAAAGAATCCTCAATATCCTATGTGTTATTTAGCAGGATCACCTTCAAGCTTTATTGATATGCTAGAAATGGAACCACAGTCAACACATCAGGAATTTTTGATAAGACTAAAGAAACTGTCAATTCCTTTTGGTACAGACCAGATATTTTTCTATAGTAAAGCTATAAGGAAACAGGATAAAATGACACATTTGAGTAGGGGATGGATTGAAGAAAGGTATGCTTCTCAGAGACTTGATAAAGTTATATGGCCTGAAGGCGACTATAATATTGAGGAATATATAGATTGTCATTTACCTAGGCCTTATTCAAGTAATAAGGAAATGTGTGATCAATTGTTTAATAAGCTAGGAATATTATGAAATTATCTATAATAATACCAACAGGTGGTAATGATGATTTAAGAAATAGAAATTTTAACGAGTGTCTGAATTGCATAAGACAACAAACATTTAAAGATTTTGAAATAATTGTTGTTGAACAGACCCTTGATGGTAATTTTTATAAAGGATCTGATGAATATAAACACATAGCAGTTAAAGATCCTTTGAATAGAGGATTCAATTTAAGCTGGTGTAGAAATATTGGTGCACGTGAAGCTTCTGGGGATATCATAGTTTTAATGGATTCTGATTTTGTTTTTGAGAATGATTATTTTAAAACAGTAAGCGAATTCAAGGGTGAATTTGCAGCAGGAGCAGAAACTTATTATTGGTGTAATAGAGAAGAACCTACTTCGGAATGGATAAGAACAAGGGATTATAATTCTTTGAGGAATAAAGGAGGGGATTGGAGAGATCCAGTTTTTAAATTTAGATCAATGACTAGAGGGTGCGGATATGGTGCAATACTTGTTTATAACAGGGATTGGTTTTGGAATACATTAGGAGGATATAACGAAAATTTCTTTAAGTATGGATGGGAAGATAAAGCTGCAACCGAAACAATCAAATTCTTATTGAATAGAGATGATGAGGCACTTGACAGAATACCATATGATGCTTTCCACCTGTTCCATTTAAATAAAGATCCTAGGAATTTGAAATTGAATGAAGGACTATTTAATAGATTCACTTCAATGGATCAAAATGAATTGGTGTCGATGATAAAGTCTGCAGGTGTAGGGAATAGAAATAATCCGGTTTTAATATGAATGAAAGAAGAATAAGTTTATCTAGGACTCCAAATCCTAATTTTAATAGAAAAATAACTCCGCCTAGAGTGGAAAACGATTCTAATCACGACCCTGTTACTAATAATATAGTAACTGAAAATAATTTTGAAAATATGGGAATGAATTACAGTCTATTCGATTCGCACGAGGATGACGAAAGCAAATATGAAATATCGATAGGTTTTATTATTGTTGCAACTGGTAAATACGATATATTTGTTGAGCCTCTGATAAGATCAATCGAGAAATACGTTTTACCAAATAATAAGAAATATTATAACATATTTAGTGATAAAGATATTCATGTCGAGGGTATTAATATAGATGTTTTTAAAATTGAGCATAAACCTTTTCCGTATCCAACTCTAAAGAGATTTCATTTCTTTGATCAATATAAGGAACAAATAAAGGGCGAACAATTAGCTTATATCGATGCTGACACTTTGATAACTGATAATATAGGTACTGAAATAATAACACCAGTTACTGTTACACAGCATTGTGGATTTATTAACAGAATAGGTACTTTTGAGACAAGAGAAAATTCTAGCTGCTATGTCCATCCTAGAGATAAAAAGAATTATTTCGGCGGCGGATTTTATTCCCTTTCTAGGAATAATTTTTTAAATATGACAAAATACTGTAAAGATTTAATAGATTCTGACGAGGCTAAAGGAATAATACCCATTTGGCATGATGAATCTGCATTAAATAAATTCGCCACTATAATAACACCAACTAGAGTTTTAAGCCCTTCTTATCATTATCCGCAGAATCACGAGAGTATATATAGATCCTGGGGTAATAATGGGAAAGCAACATTTGTGTGTAAAATACTTCTATTGGAAAAAAATCATGCGGAGATAAGATCATGAAAGTTGCACTAATATGTTTTCATAAAAATATAGGAAGATATCCTAAAGAATGGGTCTCTTTATATAAAGATTCTGTTCTAAATCAGACATACAAGGATTTTGATATAATTGAATTAAATTACGGTGGATCTGATGAAAGAATTTTTAGCAATTCTTTTTTTAATTCAGCTGACTTAAAAGATCATGCTGAGGCTCACAACTACCTTTTAAATCTTGCATTCGATTCAGAATATGATTTGGTCTTAAATACTAATGTTGATGATAAATATCCACCATATAGAATAGAAGCTCAAGTAAATAATTATGACAGTGAAGTTTCTGTTATTTCTGGTAACTATACATCTTTCAGTGATGAAAGTGGTATTATAAATACAACCTCTTTTCATATGATGGACATAGAGAATGAATTTTCAAAGAATCATAATATAATTGCGCATCCCGCATGTGCTTATACAAGAAAGATTATTGATTTTAATGAAAGACTTAAGTCTGAAGAAATAGCTTCTGATGATTTCTGTATGTGGAAGAGGCTACTTTCTAAAGGTGCAAAATTTAAAATACTTCCTGATGTTTTAATGTATTACAGAATAAGCGAATTAAAAACTAAATCTTAAAAAAATGGACATAAAAGAAAAATTTGAAATCAATGTTAAGAATTGGTTTAATGATAAAGGGGATTGCTACAGAAGAATAAATTATCCTGAATTAAATTCAAACTCCGTGGTATTTGATGTAGGCGGATATTTTGGTACATTTACAGAATCAATATACACTAGATATACACCAAATATTTATGTCTTTGAACCGGTTAATGAATTTTTTAAAGTGTGTGAATTCAAATTCTCCCATATAGATAAAATTAAAACTTTTAATTATGGTCTTTCTTCATCTAATGATAGATGTCCTATTTACATGTCCGGCGATGCTAGCTCCACAACTAATATAGGTACTAGCAATCGTACAATGATAGAACTAAGGGATATTATCCAGGTTATAGAGGAAAACAATATTCAAGAAATAGACTTGATGAAAATAAACATAGAAGGGGAAGAGTATAATCTTATGGAAAGATTAATAACCAATCCGGAAATATTGAAAAAAGTTAAGAATATACAAATTCAATATCACACGTTTATTGAATTTGCCGAGGAGAAAAAAAATAAAATAAATTCCGTACTATCAGAGACGCATGAATGTGAATGGTGTTATGAATGGGTGTGGGAAAACTGGAAATTGAAATAATATGTTTTATTCACAAGCTGGACAGGACCAATGGGTCTTAGAGATGACGAAAAATAAAAGATCCGGATACTTCGTTGATCTTGGAGCATATGATGGAGTAAATTACAGTAACACATTTTATCTAGAAAAAAATTTGGGATGGTGTGGAATATGTGTGGAGGCGGATCCTTTAAATTATAAAGAGCTAACTAGAAATAGGAACTGTATATGTGAGAATGTTGCAGTTAATGATTATAATGGATTTGTCAATTTTTCTAGTTCTGATATGGGAGGAAAAATAGTTAATACTTCAGATATTGTTATTCCTTGCGATCTTTTAGAAAATATACTTATTAGAAATGGATCTCCTGAATTTATCGAATATCTTTCGATAGATATAGAAGGAAATGAGATTAAGGTTCTCGAGAATTTTCCATTTGATAGATGGAAATTTGGATTAATTACAGTTGAGCATAATCTTTATTGTGAAGGAGATTATAATAAGATTAAAATAATGGACATACTTACAAATAATGGATACAGATTAGAAATAGAAAATGTTTCGCACGAAGGATATCCTTTTGAGGACTGGTATGTACTAAAATAAAAAAAATGAAATGAAATTTAAGAGAGTTGTTATATGGGGTTATCCCCTGAATACACATACCCATTCTTACATACATGCTTCCTTTTATAAAGCTTTTAAAAGTATGGGATATGAAACTTACTGGTTTAACGATAATAATTACGATAATATAGATTTTAAAGATTGTCTTTTTATTACCGCTGGTGAACAAGAAAAAAATATACCATTAGTAAAAGGATCGTATTATGTACTACATAATGTTGATTGTAATAAGTATATTAACTCAGGATGTAAGGTGTTAGTGTTGCAAACGCATACAAAGAAAGATCCTAGTTTGAAGGATATAATTATAAATAAATACACATTTGTAAATTTAGGGGATGTTAACACTTTGTATACATGTTGGGCAACTGATCTTCTACCTTCAGAAATAAATTTGGATTATTCTAAAAATGTACAATCCCCGAAGAAGTGCTTATGGATTGGAACATTTGGAGACTCTACTGGCTTATTTCAGAATGGAACTGAATTAGATCCTTTCTTTAATGAGTGTACTAATAACGGAATAGAGGTTGTTAAGATTAATCCGTGGTCTAGACCGGTTTCTTTTCAAGAAAATATGAAACTTGTTAACGAGTCTTATATTTCACCAACTATACAAGGACCTTGGCAAATAGATAACGAATATATTCCATGTCGAATATTTAAACATATATCATATGGACATATGGGATATGTTAATTCTAAATCTGTTAATGATATTTTTGACGGAGAATTAATATACGACAGAAATACAGTTGAACTTTTTCATAAGGCGATAGATTTTAAGAATAATCCTAATCATATAGAAAAACTTAAATATTTAATTAACGAAGTTAAAGAAAAACACACCTATATAAATAGAATAAATCAGATAATAGAATGCTTACCAGAATAGATAAAGCCTTACTGTGTAATGATTGTGATTCTTTGGATCGCGATCCAAATAGCGGAAAAATAGTCGGAGATTTTCAGATAATGCATAACGGAATAAAAATAATAAAAGACTGTTATTGTGGAGGATGGATGACAGAATTGATAACAAAATGTAATGGACATCATGAACCTCAGGAGGAGTTTGCTTTTTATAAGGTTTTGGAAAAAATGAATGATGGTGCATTAATGATAGAGGTTGGATCCTCTTGGGCTTATTATTCTATGTGGTTTAATAAGAAAATAAAAGGCGCTAAAAATTTCATGATAGATGTCGATTCGCTTAATCTTAATTTAGGCGTGGAGAATTTTAAAATTAATGGTATGAGTGGAAGCTTTCATGTAGGTAGAATACCCGAATTAAACATTTTAGATTTTATAATAAGTAATTTGATTGATTTCGTGGATATTCTTCATGTTGATATACAGGGATGGGAATATCATCTATTAGATCAACTTGGAGACTTTATAAAAAATATTGGGTATATTTTTATATCTACACACACGGATAAAAATAATAAGGGTAAAGATTGGGGATCTCCTAAAGAATTTTTACACGAAGAATGCTTGTCCTTTCTGACTGATAAAAAATTTAAGATATTATGCGAGCATGATATGAATGAATCCTATTCACATGACGGATTGATAGTAGCTAAGAATCCGAGTATTGATAAGGATTTTAATAAAATAAATATTTCAAAATATTACTAATTATGGATAAAATAAGATTGCTTAATAAGTATAAGGATCTATTAGATACTGGAACTAATGAAGGATTAAGATACAATGATCCTAATAAATCAAGATATGAATCATTTAAATATTGTCTAGAATTTTTAGATAAAAGAAAAACCCCAGAGGTATTAGAATTAGGTACTTCTAGAAGCTTTGTTGACGGTAAGTTCGAGGGATGTAATTCAGATGATACTAAATACTGGGATCCGGAAGATTTCTCTAAGTGGGATTGGGGAGCTGGATGTTTTACTATAATACTTGGAACGATAGGTAATTATTATTCGTTTACTACTGTTGATCTAATAGATTCGCATATAAGAAGATGTAAGACTATGACAGATTCTTTAAGTGTTAAATGTAATCATGTGACCTCGGATTCTACAATATATCTGGAAAATACTGATAAAAAATATGATCTAATATATTTAGATACTGGGGATATGTGGCCTATAGATCACACTTGTAATTTGCAATTAAAGGAGACAGAAATTATAATTAGAAGAAACCTTTTAAAAGATGGAGGAATTATCTTAATTGATGATGTATTAAATGGGACACCTAGAGATATGGGTGATTTAAACAATAAATTAGGTAAATCTGAAAAAGCTATACCTTATTTAATAGAAAATGGTTTCAAAATTATTTTTGAAGGATACCAATACATTTTAAAAAAATAGAATAATGAAAGAATATAATTTTACGCCAACACAGGATTGGCATTTTTATTTTTCAGTGATCTTTGATAATACTAAGATCCGTAATATGATTGAGTTTGGCCTTGGGGTAGGAACCCCTTATTTGGCAGATAATTGTGAATTCCTAAAATCTGTTGAACTTTCTCTTGGTGAATATAATCTGGAGTGGTTTAATAAGACTAAGGATGATATGAAGGGGAGAAAAAATTGGGATTGCGAGTATGTGGAAGTTAATGAAAAAATATCGGATGCCAATGACAGAGCACAGAATTTAAGATTCCCTTTGGAAGATACAAAATATTTAGTAGATCTGAAGAAGATTGTAAATAAACATCTTGATGAAAGGGAATATGATTTTATATTTGTCGATGCTGGTATACACACTAGGGGAGATATAGTGAATATGAGCTTTGGGAAAGCTGATATTATTGCAGCTCATGACACTAGTAGAGATCCTAATAGAGTATTAAAGAATGTTTATGGGTATAATATAGTTAATGTACCTTCCAATTATACCGAGATACATTTTGAGGATACTTATATGGGAACTACTATATGGGTTAATAATAGATTATCGGATCTTATTGGGATATTGAAGAATTATAAAGTTAATTAATATGAGAATACTTCATGTTACTTACCATTCAGGATGCTCTGTTTCAATCAACAGTATATGTGATGAATTAGGATATTATTTAGAAACTCAGAGAGCAGATTGGAATTATAATATATCACAGAATCTTGCAGATTCTATTTGGGTAAAGAATAAAGAATATTACAATTCCTTTGATTGTATTATAACATCAGATACTGCACCACTTTCTCGTATATTTCTTAGAGATGAATTTACTAAGAGACTAATAATATGGGTTTGTAATAGATTT
>Ga0172367_10001045_pt1 | contig 41712 bp, 41 predicted proteins | sample Lak10m_FD_114542 | JGI IMG/M metagenome (GOLD analysis project Ga0172367, IMG submission 114542) | Freshwater microbial communities from Kabuno Bay, South-Kivu, Congo - kab_022012_10m | ecosystem: Environmental > Aquatic > Freshwater > Lake | place: Democratic Republic of the Congo: South-Kivu... | reverse complement strand
CATCCTTTAACCATTCTGGGATCATGATAGGCCTCACACCATTTCTACAGACAGTTATAGTGGGTTAGACAATACCCTAAAATGAAAGTTTTGAATGTATCTTAATCAATTCTGGCATCTATAACACCCACAGCAGCGGGGTGTCGCCCGGCAGGTCGATTTCATGCCGTTTGGCGTTGATGGTGAGCACGCTCATTTTCCATGACCTCCTGAAAAGGGTTCCCCTCACGATGGGGAGTGATTGACCGGTCGCTTCCGGTATGGAATCGATCGGGTGAGTGCCGTGGGGTGCATCGTAGTCGCACAACGGCGAAATTTGAATGACCGCAGCCAATCGCCCGCGATATTGGGAACTTTTATCGGTCCCGTTCTCCCTAAGCACGCGGGTTGAGCGTAAGCGATGTTTACCGGCAAGCCACTTTTGGCTTGCCGGTTTCAGTTATCCGCTGGCGGCCTATCAAGCAACCATAACCAAACCCTGGAGGAATGACCGATGTCCATCAATGTCGAGAACCAAGACCAATTCGCGGGGAATGCCGCGCAGGATAAATTCAGCGCACTGAAATCGAACCCCAAATTGATCGGGGGGCTGGTCGGAGCCGTCGTGGTAGGCGGGCTGCTGCTGAGTCTGGCCACTGGCGGTTCAACCGGCAGCGTCCCCAAGGTCATGCTGAGCAGCGGCCAGGCGGTCACCCTCGAAAATCCCAACGGCGGACTCTCGCACGTCACCGCGGGTCCCGGCATGATGAGCTCATCGGTATCCGAAGAAGACAAGGAGCAAAGCATCTGCACCGCCAAGTCCGGCACCCATGGAACCGTGGAAGATCAGCAGGTCATCGACATGCTCACCTACGTCAAGGTCAAGATCAGTGATGGTGACTGTCAGGGCAAGACCGGCTGGACCAGCTTGATGAATGTGAAAGCCAGCTCCTGAGCGTAAGCCAATTCATCTCCACGACCAGTGGCATCGATGGCATGTCGGATGCCACTGGATTACATTCCCCGCTCACGAAATAAGGGTAAATAACAAGCGATTCAGGGATGAGCCCCAGGAAGCGGCTTTGGCCTGGTTGCAACCCCCTAGCCGCCTGTCGATCTGGCAAGAGGTTCCGCCTCGACTTCTATGATGCCCCCCGCGGTCGTCAGCCCAACAGCGTGGTAGCCCTACACATCGATTGCTTGACACCTCTACGGTCTAGCCCAGCGCGGGTCCGCCTGGGATCAGGCGCATTCACTTGGTTATTGCCAGCCCTTCACCCATACATGACATGACCCTCACTGAGGCGCTCGTCGCCTGTTTTGGGTCTGGCTCTTCCGATTGAGCAAACGCGACGATTCAGATACAGCCGTAACGGATTAGCGCTCTTCAGGCGTACAATAGGAGAGTTGCAAGACGGGTGGCTTCCCGGTACGCGCTATTGATCCGGCCCTTTGCTGCATGACATCACCTCCCGTCAAAACAATAACTTGAGGTGACTGCGGAGGGATACCTTCAAGGGCCAGATCAATATCAAGTCCAGGGGTAACGCTAATGATCAAATACTCACATGTCCAATCCTGGGTGGAACGCATGGCCGCCATGTGCCAGCCCGACGACATCTACTGGTGTGATGGTTCGGAAGAAGAACGGCAGCGATTGACCGCCATGGCGGTTGCCCATGGCGAATTGGAGGCCTTGAACCAGGACACCTTGCCGGGCTGCTACCTGCACCGCACGGCGGAGAACGACGTGGCGCGCACCGAACATCTGACCTATATCTGTACAAGTTTCCAGGGGGATGCGGGTCCGACCAACAACTGGATGAGTCCGCGGGTCGCCTACCACAATGCCAGCAAGATCTTCGCCGGCTCGATGCAGGGCCGCACGATGTATGTGGTGCCCTTTGCCATGGGTCCGGTCGGATCGCCGTTTACCAAGATCGGCATCGAACTCACCGACAGTGTCTACGTGGTGCTGAACATGCGGATCATGACCCGCATGGGCGAGGCCGTGCTGGACTCTCTCGGCCCGCATGGGGAATTCACCCAATGCCTGCACAGCAAGGCCGATCTCGACGTCCAACGCCGGCTGATCCTGCACTTTCCGGAAGACAACGCCATCTGGTCGGTCGGCAGCGGCTATGGCGGCAATGTCCTGCTGGGCAAGAAATGTCTGGCGCTGCGCATCGCCAGCGTGCTCGCCCAGCGCGAGAAATGGCTGGCCGAGCACATGCTCATCCTGGGCATCGAGGAGCCGAACGGGCATGTCCAGTACGTCGCGGCGGCCTTCCCCAGCGCCTGCGGCAAAACCAACCTGGCCATGCTGCTGCCGCCCGAAGGGCTCACGCGGAAAGGCTACCGCATCTGGACCGTCGGCGATGACATTGCCTGGCTGCGCATCGATACCGATGGCCGGCTCTGGGCCATCAACCCGGAGATGGGGTTCTTCGGCGTCGTGCCGGGCACCAATTCCAAGACCAATCCGAACGCGGTCAATACCATCAGTCACGACACGATCTATACCAATGTCGCCCTGAAACCCGATGGCACCCTCTGGTGGGAGGGCCATGACGACCCCGCGCCGGCAGAGGCCATCGACTGGCGCGGTCGCCCCTGGCGCCCGGGCGCGACTGACCCCGACGGCAAGGTCAACCTCTCCAGCCATCCCAACAGCTGCTTCACCGCGCCGTTCACCAACTGCCCCACGCATTCCTTCCGTTATGACGAGCACCATGGCGTACCGATCTCGGCCATCATCTTCGGCGGCCGGCGACCGACGCTGAGCCCGCTGGTGCATGAAGCGCTGAGCTGGGACCACGGCGTCTACCTCGGCGCGACGCTGGCCAGCGAACGCACCGCGGCGCAGATCGGCGCCGTCGGCGAAATCCGCCGCGATCCCATGGCCATGCTGCCATTCTGCGGCTACAACATGGCCGATTACTTCGGCCACTGGCTGGACATGGGAACCCGCCTCACCCGTCCGCCCAAAATCTTCAGCGTCAACTGGTTCCGCACCGACGAGGATGGAAGCTACCTCTGGCCGGGTTTCGGCGAGAATCTCCGCATCATCGAATGGATACTCGCCCGCTGCCGCGACGAGGTCGCCGGCATTCCCACCCCGATCGGCTATGTGCCCGATCCGCGAGACATCGACATGACGGGACTGGACGTGGCGGACAGCGCGATGCGGAAACTGCTGGCGATCAACAGCGAGGCCTGGGACGCCGAGTTGAATGCCATCAGCGAATTCTTCGAACAGTTCGGCCCGCGCATGCCCGACGCGCTGTGGGCGCAGCACGAAGCCCTCCGCCAGCGCCTGGCGGCCGCCTCGCCGAAGCCCTAGCCCACGCCGGCCACAGAGCCGGTGCGCACAGGTGTACGGGACGATTTATCCCGCACCCGCGCTCCGGCCCGTATCTTCTTTTCAACCAGCCGACACCACCCGGCGTTGGCCGGGCACGGCGTCGCGGTTGACCGGGCGGCTCTCGCTTAGGCCGCCGGCCTGATCACCACCCCGAAGGGCGCCAGCGCCATCATGGCCAGTTTCACATGCTGGTAGGCGAAGGGCAGGCCGATGATGGTGACGGCCAGCGATATCGCCAGGGCGATGTGGCTCATGAAAATCCACACCCCCGCGAACAGAATCCAGACGACATTCCCCAGCAGGCCCAGTGCATCGGGTCCCGAATCCTCGAAATCCTTGCCGAAGGGGGCCAGCGCCAGGCCGGCGATCTTGAAACATTGCAGACCGAAGGGCAGCCCGACCACGGTGAGACAGCACATCAGCCCGGCCAGCACATACTCCAGCGCCGTGATCAAACCGCCGCCCAGGATGGCCCAGAGCAGGTTGAGCAGTAAATTCATGTCACCTCCCTTTCATCGTTAAATACCGCGGCTTACACCCATCGAGGCCCCGTCCTGACCGGCGATGACTCACCAACGCGAGATACTGTAGCCCCATGAGCCAGACGCCACCCCTCGGACTTGAGGGGGTGGGAGCCCGGCCCTCCGGGCGACGAACGCCGCCATCACCCGGCTAGGTCAATCACCCGCAGGGGCGGATATTCGCCCACCGGGATCAATCCCCATGACAAGCGCAGGTATCCCTGACCCCGCGCAGGCGATCCGCCGCCCGGCTGCATCCGTTCAGCACGAAGAAGGAGAACAGCAGGCTTATCAGGATGATGCGATAGCGCCAGGACCGCCGCATCACCTCAGCCACCCGGAGTCATGATTCAAAAATCCCCGGCCAGAATCTCCTGGGTCCGGCGGCACAGCTCGCGGCCGTATTCGGTCCACAACCCCTCGCCCCAGTAGCGATAGCAACTGGTCTCGGCGGACAGCAGGTGGAACAGCGCGTTGCGGTAGCGCGGGTCCGAGGTCGAGACGCCAGGCTTGATGACGGTGTCGAAGAACTTGGCGCTGGCCTCCTCCATGGGCTTGAGGACATGGTCATAACCGCGCACCCAGGAGAGGTCGCTGGTCCAACTGCCGCCTTCCATGTGGAAGCGCTGGCCGCTCTTGCCGAGTTCCTCGATGACCTGGGCGAGTTTGTCGGGGCCGTCGCCGGGCTGCATCCGTTCCCAGATCATGCGCTGAAACAGGGGCTGGACCACCGGCAAGTCCGCCTCGGTGATGCCCATGGCGAACAGATGCTCCAGATATTCGGTGGCGTTCATGGCCGGCGTTTCCGAATGGCTGGCCTCGCGCATGGCATCCATGAACTTGCCGGGGAACTCGTTCATCATCACCCCGCCGTTCTCACCGTCGGCGACCTGCGTCACCAACGGCGGCGCCTGCTTGCCGGCCAGTTCCACCCGTCCCAGACCGCGCGCCTCGTAATAGGGCTGCATTTGCGCGACCAGCTTGGTGTCGGAACCCTGGGTCTTGACGATGGCGATGATGCTGGCTGTCTCGCCTTTGGAATTGGTGCAGACCAACCGGTGCGGCAGGTGCGGGCGACGCGGATGCCAGCCATCCTCCGGCTGTTCGACCGTGTGCTCCTGCACCAACACCCACTGGTAACCGGCATCGACCAGGGTCTTGACGAATTCGTAGGCCACGTCGGGATGGTTGGGCAGGGCCATTTCGGAGGGCGAGAAGCCGCGCACCCGGGCCAGCGCCTCCAGCCCGAAGATGGCGGCGAAATGATGCTGCCAGGCGCGGACATGCAGCTTGAAATCCTGCACCGGCGTCGACGGCGCGACGGCATGGCCCCAGGGCGCGCCCAGCCATTCCACGCAATGCCGATAGGTCGGGTCGCAGGTCACCGGACGCAGGGCGTCGAAGACATCATTCAGCCCCATCTTGCGCAGGCCGTGGAACAGGGTGCCGGAATACTCCAGCATGATGCGCGGCTGTTTGCCCTCGTGCACCAGTTGCGGCACTAACTCGCCGATGCGCTTGTAGCACCAGTGGAAGACCGGCGCGTTGTGGTTATCGCCAAACCCCTGATTCTCCATCATGTGCTGGAGATTGCTGATGACCTCGGCCGTGCGCATCTCGCCGCCCCCCGCCGGAATCAGCGGCTGATGCATGTGCAGGGCGTTGGCGAAGGCGCTCTTGACGCGGGTAAAGTCGATGCCGCCCTGCCCCAGGTAAACGGGGCGGCCCCGTGCTTCGGCGATGGCCTGCTCGACGGCCGCCTCCTGGCCACAGAGATTGGGTAAACCGTCAACATATTCGGAAATCTGAGTCATCGTGCATTGCTCCTGCCGATTGGAATGGACGTTGGTTAGGTCCTGGATACCCGGCACAACACGGCACGCGGGTGGACGGGAGGCGGCCACCGGCGGCGGTGCGAGACGGGGATTGCCAGGGACTACGGGGTTGATCGATCCACCCGCCACCTCATCGAGAGTTTGGCCGGCCAGATCGACGCCCCGGGAGGAGCCTGCATTTTAGGTGAATTCGCGCGGCCCGGTGCGAAACAGGCCGTTACCACGGCAATTCGCGTTTTACGTTGGCGTGTGACACGGTTGATTTTGAGCCCTGAGCGGCGTCGAAGGGCTCACCCGGGCTCGAGATTCGGGCTCACTCCCGGCGGTTGGACGCGGTATTCGTCAATTCGGTAGAAAGTTGGCATCCATGATATCCGTCCACGCATAAGGACACATTTCCGGAAATGCATCCTCATCCAACCCGGTTTCAGAGGCCGCCATCAAGACGGCGTCGCCGTAGGCATCCGCCAGAAATTCATCAATACGGGCTTCAAGACTTGGATTGTCCCGGAGATGCCGACCCAATTGCCGGCGTTGCTCTTTTACTGTGAGCGCCCAGCTTCGGCCACGATATGAGGGCTGGTGTTGCCATTTGAGTAAATACGCCAGCAATACAGCCAGACGGCTCACCAGTTGCCTCCGTTCGCTCGCGCCCATGATTTCCAATTCCTCGATGATGGATTCAACATCCACCGCCGTAAACTGCCGCGCCTTGAGCAGGCTAACCTGATCAAGAATCCAAGCGTGGAAATCATTCTTGCACAGATTCGACTTCATGGGTCAAAGCCACCATTGGAAAGCGGAAAGGGAGTGATGATAGGGATAACCGAGCCGAAAAAGATGCAAGTGTCCATCGTCCGGTGTTGGAGCCAGCAATTCTCATTTTGGGCCGGACCCCAAGGCCCGTGGCCGTCATTCCGGCAGGGACCGCCGGAATCCAGCCACAGGGACGTGAACCTGAACCGGCCACAAGACCCGAATCCGGTGTCCATCACGCCGATGGCGACCTTGATAAGCTATTGAATTCCGCCCTCCAGGGCCGGCCTGACAAGGTTTAAGCCAAAATGAGAATTGCTTTGCTGGAGCGGATATGGATTTAGCTGACAAAAATACACTCCCTCCCCCTCGCGGATACCCTTTCAGACGTTCCGGTGAATTGGCCTGAAAAATGGTACGTGGCTACGCCGGATGCGATGCCAGCCACTCCCTCAGTGCATCGTTCATGCGCGTTTGCCAGCCCTTGCCGGTGGCCTTGAAAGCCGCGATCACGTCAGCGTCGTATCGCACCGTTACCGAGAGTTTCGGGCTGATGGCGACGGGCCGCCCACGCCGGACGAGTTGGTCACCCAAGTACTCATCGGCCCGCTCGAAAAATTCGTCGGTCAGTTCCGGCGCGTCGTCCGGATCAATCCACTCGGTAGGCGTAGCGGGCTTGCTCCCGTTCATTGGCTTTTCTCATGCTGATGATGCGGCGAGCCTCGCCGCGCGGGATCCAGCTCCGTAGGGTACGAGACTGTGAAAGTATTGCCAAAAACGACAATTATCCAGCTCTAACCCATTGATTCTTCATTATTGAAATGGGTGAAAATCGAGTTCTTTCACAGTCTCGTACCCTACCTGGCTGGACAATCGGTAACATTTAACCTCAGGGTCGATTGCAGGCGATAACGTCGTTTTGACGGATGCAAAACAGCCAAACCAGCGCCGGTCGTCTGTTGCAGCGAGGATGCACCATACCGGGATGGCTTAAAAAATTTGACGACATACGGCATATTGCCGTATAAACAGAGCCATGAAAACAGCAAAACCAGAAACCGCCCGCCTTGAGGCTCGTCTGCCCGCCCATGTCCATGCGATGCTGAAACGCGCCGCCGAGATTGAAGGGCGGACGCTGACGGATTTCGTGATCGCCGCGTCCAGCGAAGCGGCGCGGCAGACCATCGAAGCGACCGAGATCATCCGCCTTTCGGTTGACGACCAGCGCCTTTTCGCTGAAAGCATCCTCAACCCGCCCGAGCCGACCGATGCCTTGCGCCGCGCTTTTGAGAAGCGCCGGGAATTGTTCGGCGTCGAGTGAGCGCCTCTTTCCTACTCGAGGCTTTGGCAAGCCGCCATGACCGCTCGGCGTTCGCCAGCGGCGAAGAGCGGCTTGACCGCTACTTTAAGACGCAAGTCACGCAAGACATCCGCCGCCGCGTGGCAAATTGCTTTGTGGCCGTCGAAGCCGCGACTGGCCAAGTCGCCGCCTACTACACGATAGCCTCGGCCAGCGTGTCAACGCCGGATCTGCCGCCTGACGAGGCCAAGCGCCTGCCGCGCTATCCCACCCTGCCTGCCGTCCGCATCGGGCGTTTCGCGGTGGATCGGCAGTTCCAGGGGCGCGGGCTGGGGAAGGCTTTGTTGGCGGACGCCGCCGTGAAAGCGATGGGGGCCGCCCCCGCGTCGTTTGCCTTGCTGGTGGACGCCAAGGACGAGCAAGCGGTGAACTTCTACCAGCACCACGGCTTCCGGCCGCTTGGCAGCCTGCCAAAAGTTCTGTTCTTGCCTTTGGCGACGGCTGAAAAAATATTGCTGGGTCAATGACCTCAGGTCTGGGGCGAACCGCCGGTCGGAAGACGGGCGACTGCCGCCCGCCTCCAAAATTCTGTCCGGTTAAATAGGGGTAGTGACCACATAGCTGTCAATAGTGCCATTTGGTCCTTGTCAGCGGTTTCAGGACGTGCGGCTGTCTCATGGCGGTTCTCCTTTTGGGTCGGTGTCACCGGGGCATGGACCGCCATGCCCCTTGCCGGAAAAATTCTTGACAGCTTATGCCGATCGATGGGTGGCATCAATGGGTGTTTTCACACACTACCGACCCTCTTGCTCACCACCCCTTGGAACTCATCCGGTCTTTAGGGCCGGTAGCGCAGGCGGAGTCGGAGGGCCGTAACCAGGAGCGCCGACTACCGCTCGGCACCCGTCAGGATGTGTTTGAAGCGAGGCTCAAGAAGAGATTCACGGCAGGCACAGGGGCTGCGCGATGCAGCAACCCGGCCTACGCGCTTGCCAGGCGGGCGTTGACCTGCTCCAGGGCTTCCTCGGAGGCGAGCATCTCGGCTTGGGCGCGAGGCACCCAGGCTTCGCCCCAGAAGAAATGGCAACTGGTTTCCGCACGCAGCAGCCGCCATAGGGCCTGCTCCATCAGCTCCTGGGTTTCGGGGTCCTGGATGCCCAGTTCACCGGCGCGCCAGCGGGCGTCATGCACGGACTTGCTCAGCTCCTGCAGCCGGGCCAGGGCGTCGCGCTGGGTCTGAGAGCCGGTCCACTGGACGAAACCATGGCCATGATGCCAGCCGGTGTTCCAGGCGCCGGTCCCCACCTTGACCTCGCCATAGGGGCCGTATTGGTCCAGGTAATCGTCGATGAAGGTCGGGCGCACGTCGCCGCCGGCGCGGGCCTGGTCCATCAGCGCCTGATACAGGCCCCAGAAATTGGCCTCGGGCCGGGGGTTGCGGAACCAGCCGCCGTTGTCGCCGTCGGTGGCGGTGGTGACCAGCGGCGGGTAATCGCACCATTTGGTGCGCGACTCCAGTTCGTTCAGGAACCAGCTCAGTTCCATGCCGGACTCCTGGGCATCGGACAGATCGCGGTCGCGCACGACGACGATGATTTCCTCGCCATTGTAGCGAGCGATATGCGGGCGATAGCGCAGTTCATGCCAGTCCATGGGGGTGACCGGCTCGACATGGTTGCTGTCCACCAGCACATAGCGGTAGCCGTGCCGGCGCAGCAGGGGAATCAGTTCCATGGCGAAACCCATCTCCGGCGGCCAGAAGCCCTGGAAGTCGCCGCGCCAGAACAGATGCCGCGCCATGCCCAGCCAGCGGCCGACATGCTCCTCACGGTCGGCCTCGGGGATCAGCGGCAGCACCGGGTGATAGAAACCGGTGCCGAGTATCCGGAAGATCGCCGTATTCTGGAAATGCCAGAGCAGCGAGCCGCAATCGACCACGCCATACATGCGGCTCTGGAAGTCGGGATCGGTCAGGGTTTCCAGCAGGGTGCCGGAGAGCGAAAGATGTACGCGGCCCACATCCTCGTAACCCCACAGTGAACGCGGGATCCGGTCCATGGCATAGAGGATTTCATGGGTTTCCCAGGTCTTGAGGGCAAGCAACTCCTGAAGATTGCCCGCGGGCTGGTGGAGATTGAGCACGAGGGCATGATGTATCGTCTGAGACATGTAGTTTTACCCAAGTTATTGTAATGTTGTTGAAAGGCGATGGGGCGAGGCCGGTCGACGGCTCAGGGCTGGCGGACCCATGGGGATGGATATGGATAAACGAGCACGTTAAAGATACATCAACTCCCTCTCCCACCGGGAGAGGGCCGGGGTGAGGGCGTTTCAAACGAGCCTTTACCCGCTCATTCATCTATTCATCTATAGCACCACCGCTCCGGATCCGCGGGTCAGAGGACCCGCGTCCGGAGCCGGATCATCGGCGGTCCGCCCCGGGACCGTCCGATCCGGCCGGGAGAGGCGGCGCCTCGATCCCGACCCGGCGGCATGAATGCGGATTGTAAAGGATTCGGCCGCCGGACATGCGCCGCGTCTCATCTCGGCCAGTAATTCTCATTTTGGCTCAAGCCCCGTCAGTCGTACCCTGAAGGGCTGAATTCAACACCCTGCAAGCTCACCATCGGCATGATGGACGCATGATCCGGGTCTGTTGGCCGATTCAGGTTCACGTCCCGCCGCCGGCCTGACCACTGACCACTGACCACTGCTCCCCGCGTGACGCGGAACACGCCATGGTTTAATCTCACAGCACGCCAGCCGATCCCAACACGATTCAATGCCAGGAGGAATCCATGCCTTCACGGATACCCAAACTACTCTGCATCGCCATGGCCGGGCTGCTGACGGCCTGCGCCAACCGGCATCCGCCGGTCAAGAGCGATTACGCCCACGACTATGATTTCGGCAAGTTGAGCGCCTGGGATTGGGCGCCAAAAAGCGGCGAACTGCAAACCGACGCCGCCACGAAAACGGCCGAGCGCATTCAGCTCGACACCCTCGTCAAGGGCCATATCGCGCAGGAACTGCGGCAACGCGGATTTACCTATGGCGGGGGCCGGCCCAGCTTTCTGGTGGCCTGGTCCTTCGGGGAATGGGCGCTGGAGCGCCGCACCAGCCCGAACGGCGGTTATGGCGCGGTGGGGCTGATGTATCCCGGACTGCATGCCTCGAACCTGCCCAGCAACACCGATGGCCGCGCGGAGCCGCCCTCTCTGGACCCCTACTCCTCGAAATACGAGGAAGCCAAGCTGGACATCGCCGTCATGGACGCCACGACCCAACGGGTGATCTGGAACGCGACGGTGACCGATGACAGCGATTTTGGCTATTTCAAGTCGAACCAGCGTGACCGTATCGGCGCCGCGGTGGACAGCCTGATGGAAGGCTTCCCGCCCCTGGCGCCCGGCGCGCCCTGAACCCGCCGGCGCCCTGGCCGTCGTCCGCCCAGCCACCCCACCGAGGTTACCCACATGGCCGATCGCAAAACTGATTCCCCCGCCGGCCGCCGCCGGTTCCTGCAACGTCTCGGCGCACTGGGCGCCGGCGCGGCGCTGACGCATCCCGCCCTGACGGCTTGGGCCGAGGGCAGCCGCATCGTGCTGCCCTTCACGAATGGCGAACGGGAGTTGCTGGCGTTTCCGCAGAAGCGGCCCCTGATCGTGCAGACGGTGCGGCCGCCGCAGCTCGAAACGCCGTTTGCCGTGTTCAATGACGGCCTGCTGACACCGAACGATGCCTTTTTCGTGCGCTATCACTGGAGCGGCATCCCGACTTCGGTCGATCCGGCCCGCTACCGGCTTAACGTGGGCGGCAAGGTCAACAGCCCGCTGACACTGACCCTGGATGAGCTCAAGACACTGGCCACACCGGTGGAACTGGTCGCCGTCAATCAGTGCTCGGGCAACAGCCGGGGCTATTTCTCGCCCCGGACCCACGGCGGCCAGTTGGGCCATGGCGCGATGGGCAATGCCCGCTGGACCGGTATCCCGCTCAGAACGGTCCTGGACCGGGCCGGCGTCCAGGCCGGCGCGGTGCAGGTCAGCTTCAACGGGCTGGACCAACCGCCGCTGGGTGACGGGCCGGATATCGTCAAGGCCCTGGCCATCGATCACGCGCGGGACGGCGAGGTGATGCTGGCCTGGGGGATGAATGGCGCGGACCTGCCGATGCTGAATGGCTATCCGCTGCGGCTGATCGTGCCGGGCTATTTCGGCACCTATTGGGTCAAGCATGTCACCGACATTCAGGTGCTGGACCGGCCCTTCGAAGGTTACTGGCTAGGCACCGGTTACCGGATACCGGACAACGCCTGCGAATGCGTGCCGCCGGGCACGGAACCGGACAAGCTCAAGCCGATCGGGCGCTTCAAGATTCGTTCCTTTCTCACCAACCTGAGCGACGGCGCGACCCTGCCGGCCGGCCGCGAGACGGTGCTGCGCGGCATCGCCTTCGACGGCGGCCAGGGCATCACCAGCGTGACGGTATCGATGGATGGCGGCCAGACCTGGCGCGAGACACGGCTCGGCGCCAGCCTGGGCAAGTATTCGTTTCGGGAATGGACGCTGCCGTTCAAGCCCGAGCGCCCAGGTCCGCTGGCCATCCAGGTGCGCGCCAAGGGCGGCGCGGGCGAAATTCAGCCCTTGCAGGCGAGCTGGAACCCCGCCGGCTACCAGCGCAACGTGGTCGAAACCACCCGCGTGACCGTCATTTGAGGCCGCCAACATGAAAACCCGCCAACTCCTGTTCCTGCTGGCCTTGGGTGTCAGTCAGACCGCGCCCGGGCTGGATATCACGCTGCCCCGGGAGACCGCCGCCTATGCGCCCAGCGACCTTCCGGGTTATAAACTGGTGCAGCAAAACTGCCTGATGTGCCATTCCGCCCACTATGTCCTGTACCAGCCCCCGGGATCACCGCGCGCCTACTGGGACACCATCGTCCGCAAGATGCAGCACCCCTACGGCGCCTTCTTCGCGGACGAGGATATCGCGCCGATGGTCGACTATCTGGTAAAAACCTACGGCGCCGAGCAAGCCAGCGCGCGAGCCGCACCCCCATGACGCCATCGGACGCCCCGCCGGCCCCCAAGGAGGCCGAAATCCGGCCTCGCGAGGCGGCTGTGGAGTTCTATACCGAGGAACGCTGTCACATTCGCGAGTTGTCCAATATCGCCCACGACCCGGCGGTCTCCATCGCGGCGGCCCGGGTCGAGCCGGGCGTCGTCACCCGCTGGCATCGCCTCGCGGGCATCACAGAGCGCTACGTGATCCTCCAGGGCGAGGGCCGAATGGAAGCCGGGACGCTGCCACCACGCCTGATCGGCCCTGGCGACGTGGTGATCATCCCGCCCGGCTGCCCGCAACGCATCGCCAGCACCGGCGGCGCGGACCTCCTCTTTCTGGCCGTTTGCAGCCCGCGATTCGTGCCGGAGGCCTACGAGGATATCGATGCGGAGCCGCCACCGCAGGCAAGTCAGCCCGTCTGAACGACCGGCGGCACGGCGTCCACCTTGAGCCCCATGGGGTCATGACCAAGGCGTCCACCGTGCGCCAGAGCGGCGGTTTACCGCAGAACCACGATGAAGCCTTGATCATCGCGCTGCACGTTGAGCATGATCTGGCTGGAGCCCTTGACGGCCCGGCGCAGATCGGCGACGGTGGCGGCCGGCTTGCGATTGGCCATCACGATGATGTCGCCCGGGGCGAGCCCCGCCTGATAGGCATAGGATGCGGTGCTCATCTTCTCGATCAGCACCCCGGCATCGCCACCCACACTCACATCGCGCAGCAGCATGCCCGCCAGCTTGGGATGAAGGCTGCCGCCATCTGCGTTGGTGAAACGGGGTTCGGCGACCTTCGCTTCACGGACGAGCGTGGCGCCCTTGTGGACGACTTCCACTTCCACCTCGTCGCCGATCTGGGCCAGGCCGATGATGTTGCGGACATCGGCGCTGTTCTTCACCCGCTTGCCGTTGATCGAGAGCACCACGTCACCCGGCTCCAGGTCGGCGCGCTCGGCCGGTGATCCGGGCTGCACGCCGGTAATGACGGCGCCCTGAGTCTGGTTCAGCTTGAAGGCCTGAGCCAGTTCATGGGTCAGATCCTGTACCGTCACCCCCAGCAGGCCGCGCTTGACTTCGCCATGTTCAACCAGGGTGTTCATGATGCTCATCGCCATGTTGACGGGGATGGCGAAGCCGATGCCGACGTTGCCGCCATTGGGCGCGAGAATCGCGGTATTGATGCCGACCAACTGGCCATTGAGGTCCACCAGCGCGCCGCCGGAGTTGCCGGGATTGATCGAGGCGTCGGTCTGGATGAAATCCTCGTAGCCCTCGATGCCCAGACCGGACCGGCCCAACGCACTGACGATGCCGGAGGTCACGGTTTGCCCGAGCCCGAAGGGATTGCCCACGGCCACCACGAAATCGCCCACCTGCAAGCGATCGGAATTGGCGACCGGCACCTGCGTCAGCCGCTCCGAGCTGACCTTGATCACCGCCACATCGGACTCCTTGTCCGCGCCCACCAGCTTGGCCTTCAGTTTACGGCCATCGGTCAGGGTAACCGTGATCTCGTCGGCCTTGTCCACCACATGGTTATTGGTCAGCACCAGACCCCGCGCGGCGTCGACGATCACACCCGACCCCAGGCTGGAACTCTCCCGCTGGCTGGGCATGTTGGGGACGCCGAAGAAATGGCGGAACACCGGGTCGCGCATCAGCGGGTGTTCGGCCTGATGGATCTGGGTCTTGGTGGAGATATTGACCACACCCGGCGTGACGCGCTTGAGCATGGGCGAGAGGCTGGGCAGCGACTGACCGTCCACCGACAGCGGCAGGGCTGCCCCGGCCGGCGCGACCGCGGCGAGCAGGACGGCCGCCAGGGCCGGAATCAACAGTAAGGAAGGGCGCTTCGGCATAGTGGCACCTTGTTCTGAAATGATCGGAAATGTTCGGGAAAGGGTCCTTCGGAGTTTTGACAACAACCCCGAAATGATTGGGGTCGCGATCCGGCGTTTCAATAGCAGAGGAAGCCCGGCAGTGCAGCCCTCAGAGGCTGGGCCCCGCGACACAGAAGAATGCCTTGAGGTATTCCGTCTCCGGTATGGCCGGATGCACCGGATGATCGGCCGCCTGGCCGCCGTTGGCCACGAAGACCAGATGCCGGTCGAGATGCCGCGCGGAGGCTCGCAATACATCGTGCAGACTCTCTCGCGTCAGGTGAAAGGAGCACGAAGCCGAGACCAGCAGGCCGCCGGGGGCGAGAACCTGCAGCGCCGCCTGATTGAGCCGCCGATAGGCTTCCAGTCCCTTGGCCACATCCTTCTTGCGTTTGATGAAGGCGGGGGGATCAAGGACGATCACGTCGAAATGGCGCCGTTCTTCGCGGGCCTGCTTCAAATAATCGAACGCATCCGCCGTCACGCCCGTCAGGCGCTCCGCCACGCCGTTCAGGCGCGCGTTCGCGGCGGCCAGTTCCAGCGCGGCGGCGGAAGCATCGACGCACTCCACGGCGGTCGCACCCGCCAGCGCCGCCGGAATGCTCCAGGCGCCGGAATAGGCAAAGAGGTCCAGCACCCGCTTGCCGGCGCACCAGCGAGCCAGGGCCGCGCGATTGTCGCGGTGATCGAGGAACCAGCCGGTCTTCTGGCCTTCCAGCGGATCAACCTGAAAGCGCGCGCCGTTTTCCTCGATTTCCAGCCGGTCGGGCAAAACACCGAGCGCCACGCGCGTTTCCGGTTCCAGCCCTTCCAGCGCGCGCAGCCCGGAGGTGTTCTTGATGACGACCGCGCGGGGCGAGAAGGCCGCCACCAGCGCCTCGATCAACGGTTCCTGCAAACGCTCCATGCCGGCGGTGTTCGTCTGCACGACGAACACGTCTCCGCAGCGGTCGACCACCAGTCCGGGCAAGCCATCGCTTTCGCCATAGACCAGGCGATAGAACGGCCTGTCATACGCCCACTCACGCAGAGCCATGGCCCGCTCCAGCCGCTTGGAAAAAAAGGCCCGGCCGATGGGCCGGCGCACATCGCGGCTGAGGATGCGCGCCGCGATCAATGACTCGGGATTGACGTAGGCCGTACCCAGCGTTTCGCCGCGTGCATTCTCGATCACCGCCAGATCACCGGGTGTAAACCCGCGCAAGGGCGTTTCGGCCGTGTCCACCTCGTTGCTGAAAATCCAGAGATGCCCGGCGCGCAAACGGCGGTCTTCGTTCTTTTTGAGTCGCAGCAGTGGAAGATCGGTCATGTCAGCCTAGATCGGGTGTAAGCAAAGCGCAGCGAAGATACATCGAGCCTCATGGGCTGGCCGGAGCCGGAGCGGCACCCGTCACCCTTGCCGTGAGATCATCTCAGAGCAGGCACCGCGCCGCATAGTCGGCGGCGCCCAGGAGCGCCGTGTTGGGGTTGAGCGCGACTCTCACGGAGAGTCCGCCGAGGAATTCGGCAAACCGGCCCTTGGCGCGGAAACCTTCCATGAATTGCTGGTCCTCGACCAGGGCATTCAGAATCTTGGGCGCGATGCCGCCGCCGATGAGCACGCCCCCGCGGGCCAGGCACTTCAGTGCCAGATTGCCGGCCTCGGCGCCATACATCCGGGCAAAGCGGCGCAGGGTTTCGCGCGCCAGAGGGTCCCCGTGCTCCTGCGCGTGACGGCTGATCGCGCGCGCCGGGTCATCCGTGGAACGCAGCACCGCCGCCAGATTCGGGCATTCGGGATGCTGCCCGATCTCGCGGAGATAGTCGTACAGGCAGGGAATCCCCGGTCCGGACAGGATACGCTCATAGCTGACGTGCCCGCCGAGCCGCTCGCGCATATAGACCAGCAGCCCATCTTCCAGGGGATCATTCGGCGCGAAATCGGTATGTCCACCCTCGGTGGCGATAGGATGATAATTCATGCCATCCCAATACAGGACAGCCTCACCCAGTCCCGTGCCGGCGGCGATCACCGCGCGATTACCGGTGGCGGGCTCGGCGTCCGGGTTCAGTTCCAGCCACTCTTCCGGGCCCAGACGCAGCAAGCCGAGCGACATGGACTGCAGATCGTTGAGCAGTTTCACCCGCGTCACGCCGGTGGTGCTGGCCAACGAACGCTCCTCGATCAGCCAGGGCAGATTGGTGATGCGACAGGCGCCGTCGAAGACGGGGCCCGCGACGCCAAAACAGGCCGCCTCCAGCGGCATGCTCTGATCACTGAGGAATTCCGCGACGATTTCGTCCAGGGAGGCATAATCGGTGCTCGGGAAGATCCGCTCGCGCACCCGCTCCAAGCCTTCCGTGCTTTTCTCGTATTGCGCCAGGATGGTCTTGGTCCCGCCTACGTCACCGGCTAAGAGCATGATGGGAATCCTCTAATTTTTCGATTGTAAAATGAGCCGGCCCAACCCCCGATCAGGGGTAGTCATGAAAAACCGTGACCTTGCCGCTCTTGTCGAACTGGACCACGGCATAGGGATCCTTCCGTCCGCCCATCTCCATCCCCGGCGTGCCAGCAGGCATGCCCGGGACGCTGAGACCAAGGACGGCGGGTTTTTTGTCCAGCAGGGAGCGGACATCCTGGGCGGGCACATGACCTTCGACCACATAGCCGCCGACGAGGGCGGTGTGACAGGATTGCAAGGCGTCCGGCACTCCCTGCTGCCGCTTGATAGCGTCCATGTCCTCGGTCTGGATATCCTTGATGGCAAAGCCGTTCTGCTTCATGTGTTCCAGCCAGCGGCCACAGCAGGTGCAGGTCGGGCTGCGGTAGACGGTTATCTCAACCGGGGAGCTGGCCGCCGCGGTCTTCGCGGACACCGCCCAAACCGGGGGAAAAGCGCTGGCGATCAGCAGCAAGAGGGTTATCCAGTGTCTCATGATCGGCTCCTGTGGGATGTCCGGGTGTGGGCAGAGGCAGATTTCACGCGGCCATCCCGGGGCGGCCAGGCGGGTCTTCTGAAAGCCGAGTATCGCTCAGCGTTCATCGGGAAAGGGCTCCCCCTGCAGGGTGACGACGAGCTGGCGCGAACCACCATGATTGCGGTGCTCGCCCAGATAAATGCCTTGCCAGGTCCCCAGTCGTAGGCGTCCATTGGCGACCGGCACGGTCACGCCCGGCCCCATCAGACTGGTCTTGATATGGGCCGGCATGTCGTCCGGCCCTTCCAGGGTATGGACATAGTGCCCGGCGCCATCCGGCACCATGTGCCGCAAGTGCACTTCCAGGTCTCGCCGCACGTCGGGGTCGGCATTTTCATTCAGGGTCAGCGAGGCGGAGGTATGCAGGATGAAAAAGTGCGCCAGACCGATCCGCAACCGGTTGACCTCCGGCAACTGCGCCAGCAGCTCGGACGTTACCAGATGAAAGCCACGCGGACGCGCCTTGAGTATGAGGTTCTTCTGTATCCACATGGCCTAATGATACACGCCGAAGGGCCGCCCAAGGAAAAACGCTCCTATCGCGCGCAGGATTTCGTGATTGCCCCGATCCGAAATGACAGTTTGGAGCATCACGGAAACTTGAGGGATTGATTTCCTTGCCTGAGGATGCACTCAATTTATTCACTACAGGTTGTTCCCTACAGGCCTCATGGCCAGTTCTTGCCTCTGTTCGATGAGTCGAGTTAAATGACGCCGTGGGAGGCGGCCCAACGTATTGTTCGCATGCGCTGGCCACTCCGTAACGCCCAACCCCCCGGGGTCACCGGTATCCCTTACTCTCATGCATGCCGCCCAAATCGCCAATTCCGTTCGACAACCTTTTTGACTACCTCGCCTAAAAATTTCATTGCCCGGGGTTCCCTGGGTTCGCTGGTCATACGCATCGGCACGGTCGGCCTGGCCTTCATCAGCCAGGTGCTGCTGGCCAGGCTGATGGGCGCCGAGTCCTACGGCCTGTATGTCTACGCGCTGACCGGCCTCAATTTCATGGTGCTGGGCGCGAGGCTGGGGCTCGACGGCCTGCTCACCCGGTTTGCCGCGGCTTACGCCGTCGAAAGCAAGTGGGGTTTATTGAGAGGCCTGATCGCATTTGGTTATCGGACCACCGTTGTCGCGGCCAGCGTGCTGGGATTCTTGGCTTGGTGCGGCCTGGAGTTTTGGCGGGTTGATTTGCCGCCGGGTCATCACCGTGTCTTTCTCGCTATTTTATGGCTGCTGCCACCGACCGCCCTGCTCGGCGTGGGACAGGGACTACTGTTTGGTTTGAAGCATCCATGGCAGGCGCAACTCCCCGAACCCATCGCCCGGGTGCTGATGTTGCTGATGGTCGCAGTCATTTATTGGCATCAGGGCTGGGTCTCACCCGTGATGGCCCTATCCGCCAGCGGGGCCGCAACCACCGCCGCACTGTTGATCGGCGCCTACTGGCTCTATCGCGCCGTGCCTTCCGCCGCGCGGCGTGTGACACCTGTCCGATCATCCAGGGAGTGGTTAACCACGGCTCTGCCGCTGCTGTTCATGGCCTTCACTCGGCTGGCGCTCAGCCAGGGTGATATCCTCATTGTGGCCTGGTTGCTCGGCGAGAAAGCCGCCGGTCTCTATGCCGTGGCGACGCGACTCGCCGAACTGACGACCTTCGGACTCCAGGCGGCGAATACCACGCTGGCGCCGCTGATTTCCGAATTGCATACGACCCGCCGCACGGCCCACCTGCAAGGTATCATTATCCGCTCGGCCCGCGGGATTTTCGCCTTCACCACCCTGATCAGCCTGGGGCTTGCGGTATTTGGAGAACCACTCTTGCGGCTGTTCGGCGCCGAATTCGATAGCGCTTATCAACCTTTGCTGATATTGCTGATTGGTCAGACCGTCAATGCCGCCACGGGGCCGGTGGGTTACCTGATGACCATGACCGGTCATCAGCAGTCGGCGGCCTGGCGGGTCGGCATGAGCACGGCGCTCACGCTCACCCTCGACGTGATCCTGATCCCCAGACTGGGTCTTGAGGGGGCAGCCATCGCCAATGCCCTGGGCATGAGCCTCCTCAACCTGACGCTGCTGGCCTATGTGATCCGGCGTCTACGCATCAACCCCACCATCTTCGGAAGCACCCTGAATGAAAAGCCGGCCTGATTTCTTTATCATCGGCGCACCGAAATGCGGCACCACGGCGCTCAGCGAGTACCTGCGCGAACATCCGCGCATCGGTTTTTCGCAGCCCAAGGAGCCCGTCTATTTCTGCACCGACTTCCCAAGAGTCCGCAATTTCACCGAGGAAAGCGATTATCTGGAACAATGCTTCGGTCACTGCCGACAGACCGATAACCTCGCCATTGGCGAGGGCTCGACGGCCTACTTCTATTCGACCCAGGCGGTCGGCAACATCCTGCGTTTCGATCCCGCGGCACGGTTCATCATCATGCTCCGCAATCCCCTGGACATGATCCCTGCCCTGCATGCGCAGAAACTCCTGAGTCTGGAAGAAGACGAGCCCAGCTTCGAAACCGCCTGGTCGCTCCGCCAGGAGCGCCTGACGGGACGGCGGTTACCCAAGTTTTGCATGGAACCCAGCCTGGTGGATTACGCGGCACTCGGCAAACTGGGTAGCCATTTGCAGAGACATTTTCAGGAGATACCCGAAGCGCAAAGATTGGTTATCCTGTTTGATGATTTTGCCCGGGATACCCGCTCGATTTACGCTCAGGTGCTGCAATTCCTGGGCGTCCCCGAAGACGGCCGGACGGATTTCCCCAGAATCAACGAAAGCCAGCAACTCAGGAATCCAGGACTGTATGAATTTGGTCACAGGCCACCCCAAACGCTTATGCGGATCGTGAACGCTTTCAAAGCCCTGCTCGGCATCGAGCGTTTGGGCCTCCTCTCCCGACTGCTGGCCTGGAATGTCCGGCCATCGCAACGCGCCCCCTTATCCGACACCCTGAGACAGGTTCTGCGCAAGGAATTTGCCGACGATATCGACAGCCTCGCCAGACTTATCAGCCGGGATCTATCTCATTGGCAGCAGGACACCTGAAAACTGGAACATGTTCGCCTCGGATGCCCTGATCTACCTGCAGTTGCATAAGACCGGCTGCACACATATCGAAAACCTGCTGCGACAGACCGTGGGCGGCGAGGTAATAGGCAAGCATGAACGGCTGCCCGCCGGATTCCCCGTGGACGGACGAAAACTGCTCGGCTCCGTGCGCAACCCCTGGGATTGGTATGTCTCCCTATGGGCCTATGGCTGCGGCGGTCATGGCGGACTCCGGGGTCAACTGACCGGACCGCGACGCTGGCGCGGACATGGGTTTCGCCACCACCCGGCACTCGCGCTGCAGCGGCTGCTCGCGGAAGCCGGCCGATCGGCCTCCGCTTGGCGGCGCCTGTACGCCGACGTCACCAACCCGGCGCTCTTTCGGGACTGGATATGCCGGCTACACGACCCCCGGCATCGCCATGCGGTGGGCGAAGGCTATGCCGAGAGCCCCATCCATCGGCACAGCGGCTTTTTCACCTACCGATATGCCTTCCTCTACGCGCGAGACCCGGCTATCCTGTATTCCGCCGAAGTTGCCAGTCAGGCAGGACTGCAAAGCGCCATCGATCAGGGAAGCTTGCTGGATGCCGTCATTCGTAATGAGCGCCTCGAGGACGACTTGCTGGACGCTCTCCGCCAGTGCGGCGTAACTCTCAGCGAAAACCGCGTTGCCCTCATTCGCGCCGGCAACCGCACGAATGCTTCTCAGCGCAGCCGTGACCTGAAGGTCTACTACGATCAGGAAACCCGCGCGTTGGTTGGCGAGCGGGATGGAATCCTGATCGAGAAATATGGCTATGCCGGCCCAGAGATCGATCATGGATAAGGCCCTCACGTCCCGCCTGCGAATCTCCCTGGTCATTCACGGCCTGGGCTGTGGCGGCGCCGAAAAGGTCATGGTCAATCTGGCGGGCCGGCTCGCCGACGCCGGCTACCAGGTCAGCCTGTTGACCACCGGTAACACCCCTGATTTTTTCTCGCCGCCCGATACCATCACCCGACGCCGCCTGGACCCTGAAGACAATCCGGAGTGCCGCTGGTTCGATCTGCCCTGCCAGCGTCGGCGAACCCGGGCGCTGCGCGAGGCGCTACTGCGCGATCGCCCCGACGTCGTGATCAGCTTCATCGACTTGATGAACATTGCCGTCTTGCTGGCGCTCTCCGGGTCCAGCGTTCCAGTTATCGTGGCCGAGCACAGCGACCCGCGCCGGCACCCTATCGGCTGGCGCTGGTCCGGCCTGCGGCGCCTGCTCTATCCCCGCGCCAGCCGGGTGGTCATGCTGACCCGGGACGCCCGCGACTGGGCGCAGGGTCTTTGGCCCCGCTGGCGGGCGGTGACCATACCCAACGCGATAGAACAAGCGCCCCCGCCCATCCAATCCAGCCGCCCCGCCATTTTCGGTCCCCGCAATCTCGTCGCCATGGGCCGGCTGGGCCCGGAAAAGGGCTTTGACTGGCTGATCGAGGCCTACGCCCGACTGTCCGCCACCTTTCCCGACTGGCATCTGATCATTTACGGTGAGGGACAGGAGCGGCCCACGCTGGAAGCATTGATTCGGGAGAAAGGCCTGGATGGGCGCATCCGGCTGCCGGGCATCGAGAAACATCCCGAACAGGCATTGCCCCACGCGGATGTGTTTGTCGTGTCATCACGTTATGAAGGTTTTTCGATGGTGCTCGCCGAAACCATGGCCATGGGTCTGCCCGTGGTCAGCTTTGCCTGTTCAGGGCCGCTGGAGATCGTCCGCGATGAGGTGGATGGTCTGCTGGTGGCGCCCGGCGATGTGGCGGCTCTGACCGATACCCTGACCCGATTGATGAGGGATGAGGCTTTGCGCCGCCGGTTGGCGCAAGAGGCCATGGCGGTCGCGAATCGCTACGCGCCGGAGCGCATCCTGGGGCTATGGCGGAACGAAATCGAAGCCGTATGCGCCGCAACCCCAGCCGTCCCGACCACATGAAATCCGATCGTCCCTTGCGTATCACCCTGTTTTCACCCGCGCTCTCGGCGGGCGGCGCGGAACGGGTGCTGAGCCTGCTGGCCAATGCGCTGGCCGCCGAGGGGCATGACATCACCCTCATCACGCTGGCCGATAGCGCTACGGATTTTTTTTCCGTTGCCCCGGAGATCCGCCGCGTGGGGCTCGCCGCCCAATCGATGTCGGGCGGTCTGCTGGATGCCCTGCGTAACAATTCTCGTCGCATCCGGCAATTGCGCTCGGCCCTGCACGATTCCAATCCCGAGGTGCTCATCGCTTTCTGCGACCAGGCCAATGTACTGGCCCTGCTGGCCAGTCGCGGCCTGCCCTGCCGGGTCATCGTCTCGGAGCGTACCGACCCCTCCCGGCATGACATCCGTCGCTTGTGGTCCGGTCTGCGTCGCCTCGTGTATCCCTGGGCCGATACGGTCGTGGTGCAAACCGAAGCGGTAGCCGACTGGCTGCGCCGGCAAATTCCCCGAGCCCGCGTTACGGTCATACCAAACCCGGTGTTGCCGCCCTCCGTCACAAAACAAGTAGACTCCGCCCAATCAAGGTCGCCGGTCATCATCGGCATGGGCAGGCTCAGCCATGAGAAGGGCTTTGACCGCTTGCTGGGAGCATTCGCCGTCGTGTCACCCACCTTTCCGAACTGGCGGCTACACCTGCTCGGGGATGGCCCTTTGCGTGAAGCCTTGCAACGCGAAGCCGATCAACTCGGCATCGCCGAGCGAGTGTCTTTCCTGGGTAACGTAGCGGAGCCCGCCGGACATCTGGCGGCGGCCGATCTGTTCGTTTTGCCGTCCCGCTACGAGGGATTTCCCAATGCCTTGCTGGAGGCCATGGCGGCGGGACTCCCAGTCCTGGCCTTTGACTGCCCCAGCGGACCTGCAGCCATCATCCGCCCAAATGTCGACGGAGTCCTGGTTCCAGCCGACGATGTCCCTGCCCTCCAGGGACAGATGGCCAAACTGATGGCCGACGCCGGGGAACGGCAGCGCTTGGGCCGCGCAGCGATCGAGGTACTGGATCGATTCGGTTTGCCGAACCTGCTTAATCAATGGATCAACCTGATGAACGAGAATGCGGAATGACTGATTACCCCCCTGAACAACGAATGCGGGTTGCCATGCTGTTAGCCGCCCATGGCTAAGCTATTGTTTCTGGCCCGTGCGCTCGATTTCGGTGGAGCGGAGCGCCAACTGAGTACCCTGACCAGACTTCTGCATCAGGCCGGCCATGACGTCCGGATTGCAGTGTTCTATGCCGGCGGCGGCCTGGAAATCGAAACCCGCGCCGCCGGCGTGCCCGTCATGGACCTTCAAAAAGGGGGGCGCTGGGATTTGCTGCCTTTCCTGTGGCGACTCTTCCGGCTCCTGCGCAAGGAACACCCGACCATTGTGCATGGCTATCTGACCGTGCCCAACCTGCTGGCGGTCCTGCTGAAGCCTTGTGTACCCGGAGTCCGGGTCGTCATGGGCATTCGGGCCTCAAACATGGACCTCGACCACTATGACTGGCTGTCACGACTGACCACACGACTGGAGCGGGTCGCCTCATGGGGTGCCGATCTGCTCATCGTCAACTCCAGGGCGGGACGTGACCACCTTCTCGCCCAGGGGTTTGCCCCCGGCAAGGTATGCGTGGTCCCGAACGGTATCGATACCGTGCGTTTCCATCCCGACCCCACTGCCCGCCGGGAACAGCGGGCCGAGTGGGGTATCGGGGAAAATGAGCGGCTGATCGGTCTGATCGCACGCTGGGATCCCATGAAGGATCACCCCAACTTTCTGAGGGCCGCCGCGCGGCTGCTCGCCGATCACCCCGGGACGCGCTTCGTCTGCATGGGCGGGGGCGATATGGCGTACCGGATCCAGCTCGAAAGTCTCGCCGCAACACTGGATCTCGCCGGAAAAATCACCTGGCGGGAACCCCAGGCAGAGTTGGCTCCGGTTTACGCCGCGCTGGACATTCTGGTATCGGCCTCCCGTTTCGGCGAGGGGTTTTCCAACGTCATCGGCGAAGCCATGGCCACCGGCGTACCCTGCGTGGTCACCGACGTCGGTGATTCCGCCTGGATCGTCGGTGACACCGGCCGGGTCGCCCCGCCAGGCGACGCGGCCGCGCTCGCCGCCGCCGTGAATGAATTGCTGGATTTGCCGGATGCTGCCCGGACCGCGCTGGGCGAGCGCGCCCGCGCCCGGATAGAGGACAACTTCAGTCTGGAGGCACTGACGAACAACACGCTGGCGGTCCTGGGCGCCCTGAGCGATTCGCTCCAGCGTCCGGCGGTTGACGCAGCCTCCGATGATTGAATCCGGCATGAGCGGTACGTCCCCTGGCACTGGCTGCTGGTCTTGTACCCAGAAATGGACCCAATACCTAAAACCCCGATACCGGGCACGGATGGCGTTGGGAAGCCTGGTGACATGGCTGGCGCTGCTGAATTGGGGCGCGCACTTGCCGGCTGCGGGAACGGGGCTCCTGGCGGCGGAGGCGCTCGCCCTGTTCGGACTGATGCGATGGCGCGCGCATGCCGCCGACCGGTCCGTGACGGAAGTCCTGTTTGCCCTGGCGCTACTGATCTACACACTCGAAATCTTCCTGGTGCAGTCCCTGCCCGCCTGGTCGGACGAGTTTCCCGACTCCCACCGGTATGATGTGAACGCGCGCGCGCTGGTCCTGCATTGGCAGGGTCTGCCGGTGCCCGCCGCGGAGTTTCTACTCAAGGGTCTGCTGCGGCAGGGCATCGAGGCGTGGCCGCCGGACGCCACTTACGACTATGCCACGGTGCTCGGCATGAGTCGTCATGCCTACCAGTTCATCCTGGCTGGCGTTTATGCCCTCACCAACGGTTCGCGCACCACCGCCATCCTGATCAATGCCCCGCTCCTGGCGGCAACCGCGGCGGGGACTTACCTGCTCAGCCGTGAATGGTTCGGACGGCGCGGCGGCGCGGCGCTGGCGGCCGCGCTGGTCATGCTGGACACCAATTTCGCCGTCTGGGGCTCCGTCCTGCTGCGGGAATCCCTGATGGAATGGCTGGTTCTGCTATCGTTCCTGAGTGCGGTCAGACTGCTGAAAGCCCGGGATCGCCGCTGGCCGGAACTGCTGTCCGGCGGCATGGCCTTGAGCCTGCTAGCCATGGTACGCTTCAACGCCGCCGCGGCTCTGCTGCTCGCTTGGGGCTGTTCGATCGTTGCGCGGCCAGGTCGGACAGCACTGAAGCATTTCGTGATCGGCGTCCTCGCCCTGAGTCTCATTGGCTTTAGCGCCGCGCACTTCCTGCCCGGCCTGCAACCCGCCCTGGAAAACAGCCTGCCGGGACGCCTCGTTCAGGAGAACCTGCGGATATTTCAACACGGCGGTCAGATTCTGGAATCCGCCGTCCAGGGCAAACAGGATGCCGGCGAACGGGTCAATGCCGTGCGCCAGGAATGGCATGAGGCCCTGCGGACCCAACCGTTGTGGCTGAACGGCCTCAAGGCCGTCACCCGGTCCCTGATGGGCCCCTATCCCTGGGTCGCCCTGACCCATGGCCTCAGGGGCAACGATTTCTATGAACTGATGTACCCCGGCATGACCCTCTGGCTCATTTGCCTCCCCGCCTTCTTGTATGCGCTGTGGCGTTTGCCAGTCGTCAGCGATCCCGCCTTGCGTCTGTGGCTGGTCTGGTGGCTCACGGTCGCGGCCGTTTATATCATCGGTTACGGCCAGTTCGGTGGGCGCGAGCGCATGATGGCCATGCCCTTGCTCTGGATTTTCGCGGCCGAGGGCTTGAGGTTAGCGCGATCGCGGAGCGTTGGAGGGACATCGGCATGATTCGTGTGTGCCATATCATCACCGGGCTTTACACCGGCGGGGCGGAGATGATGTTGTACCGTATGCTCGCGGCGACGGATCGTCGTCGCTTCGAACCCACGGTGATTTCGCTCATCGACCAGGGCGCCCTGGGTGAACGCATCACGGCGCTGGACATCCCGGTGCATACCCTGGAATTGAACCGGAGTTCCGGCATCCTGGCGGGGCCGGTTCACCTGCTGTCCCTCCTGCGCTCATTGCAACCGGATCTCATCCAGGGCTGGATGTATCACGGCAACCTGGCGGCGAGCCTCGCCGGTTTCCTCACCGGGGCGCCCACAGTCTGGGGCATACACTATTCTCTCTACGATCCTGCCAGCGAACGCCCAGGCACACGCGCCATCATTGGGCTAAGCCGATGGCTGTCGCGGCGCCCCTCGGCCACTGTATACGTCAGTCGCATCAGCGCGGAACAGCACGCTGCCCATGGTTTTCACGACCGTGACCGGCGGATCATACCGAATGGATTCGACGGCGAGGTCCATCGCCCGGATACCGCGAGCCGCAATCGCTTTCGCGCCGAAATCGGCGTCCATGAGAGTGAGTTTCTCGTGGGCCTGATCGCACGCTACCACCCGATGAAAGACCATGCTAACCTGCTGCGCGCCGCCAGCACGCTCACCGGGCTTTCGCCCCGGATACGCTGGGTGCTTGCAGGCCCCGGCGTCGACGCATCCAACGCCGAACTGACAGGGATGATCTCCGAGCTTGGACTTGCCGAGCATACCCATCTGCTGGGCGAGCGCGGTGACACGCCCGGAATCCTTACCGGTCTTGATCTGTTGTGCATGAGCTCTTCGCATGGGGAGGCTCTCCCCATGGTGGTCGGCGAGGCGATGGCAACAGGGCTGCCCTGCGTGGTGACCGATGTCGGAGATGCCGCCTGGCTAGTCGGCGGTACGGGCTGGGTTGTCCCGCCGCGCAACTCCGAAGCGCTGGCCGCCGCCCTGACCGAGGCCTGGGCCCTTGGCTCGACGGCTCGCGCCGAGCGCGGTAGGGCGGCGCGGCAAAGGGTGCTCGAGCGCTTTTCCCTGGCAGCCACTACGACGGCGTACCAGAATCTCTACGAGTCACTCATCACCCATCGTTGAAACAGATCCCCCAACTCCACGAGTAAGTATTTGATATGTGCGGATTTGCCGGATTCCTCGACCGCTCCGAGACCACTTCCCCCGATCAGCTTCGCGACATCGCCGGCCGCATGATCGAATCCTTGCGTCACCGCGGCCCGGATGACGGCGGTCTCTGGACGGATGACCTGGCATGCGTGGTATTGGGCCATCGTCGGCTCTCCATCCTCGACCTGTCGCCCGCGGGGCATCAGCCCATGGTGTCGTGCGGGGGGCGATTCATCATCGCCTTCAACGGGGAGATTTATAACCATCTGGACTTGCGCCGCGAACTGGAGCTAGGACCCGCCACCCCGGAGCATGCGTTGTTCGACCGCGATAGCCTGTCCACGGCGGATACCAGGGCCTGGCGCGGCCATTCGGATACCGAAACCCTGCTGGCCGCGATCGAGGCCTGGGGCGTGGGCGAGGCGTTGAAGAGGAGCGTCGGCATGTTTGCCTTCGCCCTCTGGGACCGGCACGACAAAATCCTGTACCTGGCCCGCGACCGGCTTGGCGAGAAGCCCCTGTACTACGGCTGGCAGGGCGATACGCTGCTGTTCGGCTCCGAGCTTAAGGCGTTCAGGGCGCATCCCGACTTCCGGGCCGAAATCGACCGCGAGGCCCTGGCTCTGCTGCTGCGGCATAACTACATTCCGGCGCCTTTCACCATTTACCGGGGTATCCATAAGCTGCCGCCGGGTACCTTCCTGGCGCTCGGCAGCCATCGTCAAAATCCCCAGCCAGTCGCCTACTGGAGCGCGCGGGACACCGCCTTGCGGGGGCGGATGCAGCCCTTCGCCGGCGGCGAGGAAGACGCGGTGAATGCATTGGAAACCCTCTTGCGGCAGTCCGTAGCCGGACAGATGGTGGCCGATGTGCCGCTGGGCGCCTTCCTGTCGGGTGGGTTTGATTCCAGCATGGTAGTGGCGCTGATGCAGGCGCAGTCAGCGCGCCCGGTCAAGACCTTCACCATTGGTTTCGGCGAGGCGGAGTACGACGAAGCCGAACATGCCCGAGCCGTGGCAAAACATCTGGGCACCGAACACACCGAATTGTATGTCACGCCGGAAGAGGCCATGGCTGTCATTCCGAAACTGCCCGCGCTGTATGACGAACCCTTTGCCGATTCCTCCCAGATTCCCACCTACCTGGTCTCGCAACTGGCGCGTCAACAGGTGACCGTCAGTCTCTCGGGCGACGGTGGGGATGAGCTCTTTGGCGGCTATAGCCGATATTTCTGGGCCATGAAAATCTGGCGCTGGGTGAGTTACCTGCCCATGCCGGCCCGCCAGACTATGAGCCGGTTACTGACCATAGTGCCACCGCATGCCTGGAACACCGTTTTCCGCGCGCTCGGCTTCATGCTGCCGGCGGGACTCCGCTATTCCAACCCGGGCGACAAGTTGCACAAGCTGTCCAGTTTCCTGGGCGCGCGCAAACCGGAAGCCATCTACTTCGATCTGGTCTCCCACTGGAAGGAGCCGAACCGGCTGGTCCGTGGCGCCCAGGAGCCCGCCACCGTGTTGAGCGATCCATTGCAATGGCCGGAACTGCGAGACTTCGAGCATCGCATGATGTTTCTCGACACCGTGAGTTACCTGCCGGATGACATCCTGGTCAAGGTGGACCGCGCCGCGATGGGCGTGAGCCTCGAAACCCGGGTGCCGCTGCTGGACCACCGCGTCGTGGAGTTTGCCTGGAAGTTGCCGCTGGCCATGAAGATACACGAGGGTCAAGGCAAGTGGCTGTTGCGGCAGGTGCTTTATCGGTATGTGCCGCGGGAACTGGTCGACCGGCCGAAGATGGGCTTCGGCGTGCCCATTGATCATTGGCTGCGCGGCCCGCTCAAACCCTGGGCCGAAGCCCTGATCGAGCCGAAACGGCTCAAATCGGAAGGCTATCTGAATCCCTCGCTGATTCAGGAAAAATGGAAACAGCATCAGTCGGGACGCCGCAACTGGTCCTATTACCTCTGGGACGTGCTGATGTTCCAGGCCTGGCTGGAAGCGCAATGAGCGGAACGCCGGCGCGTCCGGTACGTCTACTGTATTTCGTGACGGAAGACTGGTACTTCTGCTCGCACCGCCTGCCCCTGGCGATAGCCGCTCGCCAGGCGGGCTACGAGGTGGCGGTGGTCACCCGCGTCAACCGGCATGCCGATAGCATCGAAAGGGCGGGGCTGCGGTTGATCCCCCTGGATCTGTCGCGCGGCAGCCATAACCCGCTGGCCGACTGGCGGGCCTTCGTCGCGCTGTACCGCATCCTGAAACGCGAGCGACCGGATATCCTCCATAATGTCGCACTGAAACCAGTGCTCTATGGCAGCCTTGCGGCCCGCCTCGCGGGTGTGCCGCATATCGTCAACGCCCTGGCCGGCCTGGGTCATATCTTCGCCGACCAACATCGGGCCGGACGCTTGCGGCGCATAGTCCAGTTGGCTTTTCGCTGGCTGCTGAAAGGCCGTAGCCAAATCATCGTGCAGAATCCGGATGATCTTCGCTTGCTGCAAGAGTCCGGCGCCATCGTGCACGGGCAGGCGACCCTGATCCGTGGCTCCGGCGTGGACCTCGAGCGATTCCGCCCGACCCCAGAACAGGACGGCATGCCTGTGGTAACGCTCGCCTCGCGACTACTCTGGGACAAGGGTGTCGGGGAATTCGTCGCGGCGGCGGGACAACTGAGCCAGGCAGGGGTCGCGGCGCGCTTTGTGATCGTCGGTGAACCCGACCCGGAGAACCACTCCTCGATCCCCCTGGCGCAACTGCACGCGTGGCGCGATGCGGGTTCAGTCGAATGGTGGGGCAAACGCGAGGATATGCCTGCCGTTCTGGCACAGAGTCACATCGTCTGCCTACCCTCCTATTATGGCGAGGGCGTCCCCAAAGTATTGCTGGAAGCGGCGGCGACGGGGCGGCCAATCGTCACGACCGACATGCCGGGCTGTCGCGAGGTGGTGACGGATGGAGAAAATGGTTTGCTGGTGCCCGCCCGCGATGTATCAGCGTTGGCACAAGCGCTGGAGCGTCTGATTCATAACCCCCAACTACGCGCCCTCATGGGTGAAAAAGGGCGCCGTCTGGCAGAACGGGAGTTTGGCGAGGTCCAGGTGATCACCCGAACCCTCGCGGTATATCGGTTGTTGATGCCATTGGCCTGACGGGCTTCGGATGCGCCGCCCCGATAGGATACCCTTCGCACTGCCGCTAGTTGATCCGATAACTCGGAAAGCGGGCGTGGTCGGCAAGCGACTGTCCGGTAGCCTCGTCGATTTCCGCGAGCACCGCTTGCGGGTGCCAGCCATCTTCAACGATGCGCTGAATGCCGGGATACCAGGTTTCCACGACATGCAGGCCTATGCGCATGAGGGTTAGCAGCAACTCGCTGCCGGGCTGGTTACCTTCGGTCAATTGCCGATGGACGAAACGCACATCGCCATCGTCGAGATCCATTTCGAAGTGCCCGACGGCCAGTCGGTAATTGATGCGGGTCACCAGTTCCATCACCGAATAACGGTGCGGTTCCGGTATGTATTCCGGCATGCAGAGGAACAAGGTAAAGTCCTGCCCCTTGGCCCCTGAAGTGAACTGGAAGCGGTAAGTGCCTTTGTCGAGGCTGATCAAGCCCTGCACCGACCCCTCGCCTTCCTCGTTCTGCTCAACGGGATACCCATTCTCAGACAGAATTTCGTATGCCAGGGTAGTCAGAATGTTCATTCGTTCTCCTTGTTTCTGGGGGGCTCGGTATCGAAGCCTATGCACTTTACGAGCCCCGAACCACTGGGAAAGTTTCATTTGGCCTTAGAGTGCAGCATAAATGCTTGATAAGCAAGCTTCCCATCAGTCATCGCATCACAGCCTGATGGCTTAATGAGGCGCATCCATAAGCCGGACGCTTAGTCCGACAGCGGCAGCCCACCGCCCCGATGCGGTACAATCCGCCATCATTTTATTCCAGGAACATCCAATCCAAGATCATGGAGAGTTTTCACGGCACCACTATTGTCTCCGTGAGGCGAGGCAATCAGGTCGTCATCGGCGGCGATGGCCAAGTCACCATGGGCAACACGGTCATGAAAGGCAACGCACGCAAGGTTCGGCGACTCTATCATGGGCGTGTCCTCGCGGGCTTCGCCGGCGCCACGGCGGACGCCTTCACCCTGTTCGAGCGCTTCGAGGGAGAATTGGAAAAACAGCGCGGCAACCTGACCCGCGCCGCTGTTGAATTGGTCAAGGACTGGCGCACCAACCGCATGCTGCAGCGGCTCGAGGCTTTATTGGCCGTGGCCGATGAAAAAGCCTCGTTGATCATTTCCGGTAACGGCGACGTCATCGAGCCGGAACACGGATTGATCGCGATCGGTTCGGGCGGCCCTTTCGCGCAATCCGCCGCGCGAGCCCTGCTGGAGAATACCGAACTGGGCGCCCGCGAAATCGTCGAACGATCCTTGAATATCGCCGCCGATATCTGTATCTATACCAACCGCAACCTCACCATAGAGGAACTGGAACTGCCCACGGAGCCCACTTGAGCATGACGTCCATGACGCCCAGGGAAATCGTCCAGGAACTGGACAAGCACATCATCGGCCAGGCCGAAGCCAAACGGGCGGTCGCCATCGCCCTGCGTAACCGATGGCGGCGCGCGCTTGTCGCCCCGGGCCTGCGCGAGGAAATCACGCCCAAGAACATCCTGATGATCGGCCCGACGGGTGTCGGCAAGACCGAAATCGCTCGGCGACTGGCGCGACTGGCGAATGCGCCCTTCATCAAGGTCGAGGCAACCAAGTTCACCGAGGTGGGTTATGTGGGGCGCGATGTCGAATCGATCATCCGCGACCTGATCGACGCCTCGATCAAGATGGCGCGGCAGGAAGAAATGAACAAGGTCAAGGCTCGGGCCGAGGCCACTGCCGAAGAGCGTGTCCTGGACGCCCTGTTGCCTGGTGTGGGTGGCTGGTCGGGTGAGGACTCGACCGAGGAGGAGTCGCCCACCCGCCAGAAATTCCGCCAGAAGTTGCGTAATGGCGAACTCGACGACAAGGAGATCGATATCGAGATGAGCGCGGCTCAAGTCGGTGTGGAGATCATGGCGCCGCCTGGCATGGAGGAAATGAGCAATCAGCTACAGAGCATGTTCCAGAATCTTCATTCGGGCCGCACCAAAACCCGCAAACTGAAGGTCAAGGACGCGCTGAAGGCCCTTCAGGAAGAAGAGGCGGACAAGATGGTTAACGACGAGGATATCAAGCTGCGGGCCATGGAGGCGGTGGAGCAGAATGGCATCGTCTTCATCGACGAGATCGACAAGATCTGCAAACGCGGCGAGCATGGCGGGCCGGATGTATCCCGCGAGGGCGTTCAGCGCGATCTGCTGCCGCTGGTCGAGGGCTGTACGGTGAGCACCAAATACGGGATGCTCAAGACCGACCATATTCTTTTTATCGCCTCTGGCGCCTTCCATCTGTCCAAGCCCTCCGACCTCATTCCCGAGATGCAGGGGCGCTTTCCCATCCGGGTCGAACTGAATGCCCTGAGCGCCGCTGATTTCGTGCGAATACTGACCGAGCCGGATGCCTCACTGACAGAGCAGTATGCCGCCCTGATGAAAACCGAGGGCGTTGATCTGAACTTCGCCGAGGATGGCATTGCGCGCATCGCCGAGATCAGTTGGGAGGTCAATGAACGCACCGAGAACATCGGCGCCCGTCGGCTGCACACCGTGCTGGAACGCTTGCTGGAGGCCATATCCTACGAAGCACCCGAGCGATCCGGCGAAATGATCACGGTTGACTCGGATTACGTCGACGAACAACTCGGCGAGGTGGCGCGCGACGAGGATCTGAGTCGCTACATACTGTAAGCTCATGACCGCCATCAATCCGACCGACATCACGGTCCATCAGCAATCCCGGGTCCTGGAGATCGCTTTCGAGGATGGCCGCCGCTTCCGGCTTCCATTCGAATTCCTGCGAGTGTATTCGCCTTCGGCGGAAGTCCGCGGACACGGTCCCGGTCAGGAGGCGCTGCAAGTCGGCAAGCAGGATGTGAGTATCACCAGCGTCCGGCCGGTGGGCAACTATGGGATCTGTCCAGCTTTCAGCGATGGCCACAACAGCGGCATCTATACCTGGGAATATCTGTATGAACTGGGCTGCACCCAGCAACAGCTTTGGGCCGAGTATCTGACCCGTCTGGACCAGACCGGGCATACGCCGTCCCCTGAATGATCCCTTCCCCGGTCGAGAATCAAGCTTTCCGGGCGCGAATAACCAAGAGGCACGCATGACTGATCAATCCACACATTTTGGCTACCGCCAGGTACCCGAGGGCGAAAAGGCACGGCTGGTCAAGTCCGTTTTCGATTCCGTGGCCGGCAAGTACGATCTGATGAATGACCTGATGTCGCTGGGCATTCATCGCATCTGGAAACGCATCGCACTGCAACTGAGCCACGTACGCTACGGTGAAAAGGTGCTGGACCTGGCCGGGGGCACCGGGGATATGACGGCACTGTTTCGCGATCGTGTAGGCGACAGGGGGCAGGTGGTGCTGTCCGACATCAACGCCGAGATGCTGACCCGGGGCCGCGACCGCCTGATCGACGAGGGCGTGACCTCGGGTGTGGAGTTTGCCCAGATCGACGCCGAGAAATTACCCTTCCCTGACAACTCCTTCGATTGCGTCTGTATTGCCTTCGGCTTGCGCAACGTGACCCACAAGGACGAGGCGCTGAAGTCGATGTATCGGGTCCTCAAGCCGGGCGGTCGACTCATCGTCCTGGAATTCTCCGAAGTCCAGGGGGCTTTGTTCAAGAAGACCTATGACCTCTATTCCTTCAAGTTGCTGCCGTTGATGGGCAAGCTGGTGGCCAATGACGAGGAAAGTTATCGCTACCTGGCGGAATCGATCCGGATGCATCCGAATCAGGAGACGCTCAAACAGATGATGGCCAAGGCGGGTTTCGATCGCTGCGAGTATTTCAACCTGACCCATGGCGTGGTAGCGGTACACCGGGGTTACAAGCTTTGAGTGCCAACCATCCCCTGCTGGCGGCTGGCATCACGGAAAGTCTGCGCGCCCTGCTCCGCAGCCATCTCTCCTCGACACCGCATGCACTGGCGGAGCTACAGGGTTTATCAGGTCATCTCATCGCCTTGCGGCTCGAGCCCCTGGGCAAGTGCATTTATCTCTGTCCCACGGACCTGGATATTCAAATCCTGACCGAGGTCAGCGGGGACGCGGATGTGACGATCAGTGGCAACCTTGGGTCTTACCTGCGCGCCATGCGGAACGATTCGACCACCGGCCTGAAAGCCTCCGGTCTGCTCATCAGCGGCAATGCTGATGTGGCTCAAAGCATTCAGCGCCTTGCCCGGGCCCTCCCCATTGACTGGCCACGCTTTTTATCCCGTTTTCTGGGTGCGCGGCTCAGTGGTTTATTGCTGGATTTTGGCCGCTCGGGCAGCGCCTGGACTCATGACACGCTCCAGGCGCTGGAAAGCGATGTCTCGGAATACCTGCGCGAGGAAACCCGTTGGCTACCGGATGAGACCGAGACGGAGTTGTTCCATGACGCGGTCGATCGTCTCCGTGACGACCTGGAGCGCCTGACCGCCCGTGTCGACAGACTGCGGCAAGTCCTCGTCCAGGATTCCGCCGCGCCTCCCTCAGTAAGCCCGGCGTGATTCGTCCCGTCACCCTTCGACGCCTGCGCCATATTCAGCAGGTCTTGCTGCGGCACGGTCTGGATGAACTGATCGGCGAGGATGCCCTGTCGCATTCGGCCCGGCTGGCGCTCAAATTTGGCGCCACGGCTGGCCGAGACAGCCTGTCCCAACCGCGCGCGGTCCGGATTCGAGGCGCGCTGGAAGATCTGGGGCCCATTTTCGTCAAGTTTGGGCAGACTCTGTCTACCCGGCGCGATCTGTTACCCGATGACATTGCCGAGGAACTGGTCAAACTGCAAGACCGTGTGCCGCCCTTCCCTGGCCGGGAGGCGCGGGACATGATCGAGCGTTCACTGGGGCGACCGATCGCGGAACTGTTCATCGAATTCGATGAGACGCCACTGGCTTCGGCCTCGGTAGCCCAAGTCCATACCGCGTGTCTACCCAATGGCGAAGCGGTCGTGGTGAAGGTACTGCGCCCCGGCATCGAGACACAAATTCGCACGGACCTGGGGTTACTGTACGAACTGGCCCGGTTGGCGGAACGCTTCTGGCAGGGAGCCAGGCGACTGAAACCGGTCGAGGTTGTCGCGGAATTCGAAAAAACCATCCTCGACGAACTGGACCTGGTCAGGGAGGCCGCCAACGCCGCGGAGATTCGCCGCCGCTTCGAGAACTCAGAACTGCTTTACATACCACGCGTCTATTTCGACTTGACGCGCCGGGATGTGATGGTCATGGAGCGCATCTACGGCATCCCCATCGGCGACGTGGAAGCCATCAGGCAGGCGGGGATCAGCCTGAAGACTCTGGCCGAACGCGGGGTGGAAATCTTTTTTACCCAGGTGCTGCGGGATAATCTTTTCCATGCCGACATGCACCCGGGCAATATTTTCGCGACACCCGATGCCCGCTATATCGCCGTGGATTTTGGCATCATTGGCAGCATCTCGCAGGAGGACAAACACTACATCGCGGAAAATTTCCGGGCATTCTTCAACCGGGATTACCGCCGTGTGGCCGAGATGCACATCGAATCGGGCTGGGTCGCGCCGGAAACCCGGGTGGTCGAGTTCGAGGCGGCGATCCGCGCCGTCTGTGAGCCCATTTTCGAGAAACCGCTAAAGGAAATTTCCTACGGGCATCTCCTGCTGCGGTTGTTTCAGGTCGCTCGCCGGTTCGACATGGAGGTACAACCACAACTGGTGCTCCTGCAGAAGACTCTATTGAACATCGAAGGCCTGGGGCGCGACCTGTATCCCGATCTGGATCTCTGGCAAACCGCCAAACCTTTCCTGGAGCGCTGGTTCAAGCAGGAGTTGGGCCCCAGCGCCAATCTCAATAAACTCCGCGCCGAGTTGCCGCTGTGGGCCAGCCACTGGCCGGAAATGCCCATGCTGGCGCACAAAACCCTCAACGAGACCGCCAATGGCAAGCTGACGGTCAATTTTCGATCGCCCCAATTGGCGTCTTTACAGGAGAGCCTGCACCGCAATCAGCGCATCATGCGAAGATCCATTGCAGGTGGATCGCTGCTGATCAGCGGCTCACTGTTATTGACGACCGGCGCCTTGGCCGGTCCTGGTTCGGTTGCCGCAACGCTGGGACTGCTTCTGCTGGGTTGGGCCTGGATTGAGTCCTAGATCCACGCCAGCGACTTGGGACTAGAACCTGTCAATGATCCGCTCGGCCGCATCCACCACGTGCGCGGCGGAACCCACCAGTTGAGAGTCCGGTTCATGAGCCACGCTCATATCCTTGTCGGGATAGGGCAGCGCGTGGAGGAAATGCCGCATGCAATTCACACGCGCCCGCTTCTTGTCGTCCGATTTGATGACTGTCCAGGGCGCGTCGGCCGTATCGGTGTGGAAAAACATGGCCTTCTTGGCTTCCGTATAGTCATCCCAGCGATCCAGTGACTTGATGTCGATCGGGCTGAGCTTCCAGTACTTGAGCGGGTCATCCCGGCGTGCCACGAATCGACGCAGTTGCTCCTCCCGACTGACGGAGAACCAATACTTGAACAGGAGAGTCCCACTGTTGACCAGCATCCTTTCCAACGAGGGCGCTTGCCGCAGGAACTCCAGATATTCGAGCGGCTTACAAAAGCCCATCACCCGTTCAACCCCCGCACGGTTGTACCAGGAACGGTCGAAAAAGACGATTTCCCCCGCCGTGGGAAAGTGCTCGATGTAGCGCTGGAAATACCATTGGCCACGCTCGACCCCGGTGGGCTTTTCCAGGGCGACCACCCGCGCGCCGCGGGGGTTCAGATGCTCCATGAAACGTTTGATGGTGCCTCCCTTGCCGGCGGCATCTCGACCCTCGAATAATACGACCACCCGTTGCCCGGTGTCCTTGACCCAGCTTTGCACTTTGAGCAACTCGACCTGTAACTCCGTCTTGGTGCGCTCGTATTCCCGTCGCCGCATACGCCGGGGATAGGGAAAGCCCTCCGGGAGGGGCGCTTCTTCGCTGTCCTCGGCAAGGCCCTTGGGAGCCTTGGCTACCAGGATCGCGGTAGGCTCATGACTGACGGACTCAATCTCGGCGGCCGCTTTGGGATTGGGATAGCTATCCTCGGATGTCACGTCTTGAGGGGCAGCGCTCAGCGAAGCTTCCTTCACGGATTCGGAGGCTACCGATTGTGTTTCCGATTTCAAACGACTCATGCGAACTCCCTGTCTTGGGGTCTAGGCAAAACGTGAATTCTAGTCCAATCGAACCTGGGTCACCATAGAAAGCCCGTTACGACGCGGCAACGATCGAAAGACACATCGATTCAATACTTGTATGAAGTTTCTAACCCGAAAAAAAGTCAAGTTAAAAGCTTGAACATGTCTGTTGACCATTTTAGAATATGCCGGCGCGAGGAAGGAGTGGAGTGACTGCCCCTTCCATCAAAGCCAGTAACCACGGTTACTCGATAAAGCGGTTGCGACCCGGTTTGCCGGAGCAACCATACAAAAACCATTGAAGTCTGTTGAGGTAATAAACATGGAACAAGAAAAAGACAACTTTTGGCTCTACATCGGCGCTCTGATCGTTGCCGTGATCATCGGTGTATTTCTCCTGAAGAGCCGCGAAATGGAGAGCGTGCCCACCGACGCTTACAACCAGACCCGCGGCGAAATTGAAAGGCAGCTGGAAAAAGCCAAGAAGTAAGCAATTGTTCCCACAAGGGTACAACCTTGTTGCTTATTTAGAAAAATAAGAATGACTTAGGACCTCAAAGACAGGTCAACCTAAAGATAAACCTTGCTCCTGGATAAGTTCGATATTCCGGGAGCAAGGTTTTTTAGTTTTTCGGACCTACAGTTTGACACCCCGTCTTGAAGTGCAAACTCAGCGATTCAATACAGGACATGCAGCTTCCATGAAAAACGACCTCCTCCATCGTACCAATCCTGCCGCGTTTGCTTAACATGGCTGGTAGCAAGCTGCATTCAAAACACAGACGGCTGCGTTGAAACAAAAAAACCGCGCCATTTGCTTGAACTGGCGGACCTGAAAACCGGCTCGATCGTTCGCAGATTTGGCTTCAACTATTCGCGATGTACTTGAAGCAACTGGATGTTGGCTGACCGATATAGGCGTCAGCGCCCCGCGGGAACACAACATCATGATGCAGCCAGCCTTTCAACCACCACCAAGACAGTTTTATAGGCTGAACCCGCGCTGGCCCCCTAAATCAGTCGTTCTTCCGGATTCGGCATACCTTTGTACACAGCGCGATCGTTTAACCTTGGGCGACGCCTCCATCAGCCATCCTGGAAGCAGATTTTCTAGGTCTTATGTTAGAGTCGTGGCCTGGCGGATCGGACTGCTTTGACATGTCCCACTGCAGTCGTTTCACCACCCATTGAAGCGATTCACAAGACCCGCAATGCCGGGACCGTACCATGAACTAGCAGCGGTAAGGCATATCTTATCTCCCACGCGCAGGGAAGTCAGTCTTAGTCCACATCAGCGCTGAAATACGGCCAAACCTCTACCGCTAAAGTGGACAGCATCCACTGCCGAATTTGAGGGAGTGCGCCAAGAGTTGGATCAACATGACTATTTTTGGGAAATACCCGACAATCCCCATGATGCTTGCATAATTATGCCATTCTCACACCCATGGAACCTCCGTATAGTTCATAATCTTTTTGACACCGGACTGCGTCGGGGCGCGAAAGATATCCGGCAATGGCCGTAAACCTCTGGAGACAACCGCAATGAATCGTCCGGCAACCACACCACTCCGCCTCGCTCTCGGTCTCATGGTGTGTGCCATGTCCGCTCTGGGCAAGAAACCCGCCGCCGTTACCGAAACGACACCCGCCTCTCCGTCCGCCCAAGGCGCCGCCAACAGGAGCGGCGCCGGGTTTGACCAGACGCTGTCCCTGCAAGGCATCGGCTTTCATGTGACCAGCGCCAATGCGGGTTCATTGAACCGCGTCCACATCCAGCCCAAGGGGCTCAAGGGCGACAACACCGCCGTCGAGAAGGCTATCGAGGGCACGGTCGGCATGGCCGAAGTCGCCGACCTGAATGTCGACGGATCGCCCGAGATTTACGTCTATGTAAATTCGGCGGGCAGCGGCTCATATGGTTCGCTAGTCGCCTATGCCGCGAACAAGAAGAAATCCCTCAGCGAGATCTATCTACCGCCGCTGCAGGATGATGCCAAGGCCGCCAAGGGCTATCTGGGCCATGACGAATTCCGTATAGTGGAGGGCACTTTGGTTCGCCGCTTCCCGGTTTATCGCGATAACGACAGCAATGCCAAACCCACGGGCGGTACCCGCCAGATTCAGTACAAACTGAAGGCGGGCGAAGCGGGCTGGATACTGAAGGCGGACAAGACGATCGAGTACTGATGCCACCCGGCGATCGTGGCTCGACAAATTGAAATACCGGCGGCGTAAGCTGCGGTTGAGGCCCCGTCAGCGGGGCTGTCCTCGCTTTTTCCACCACACCAGAAGGACCCTATGAGCCTATTCAGTTCAATACTCTCAAAATTGGGCGTCGGCGGCGCTGCGGCGGCTACCGATCCCGGGGCGCCAGCCGTCCCTGAAACGCCGTCGGCAATGCCCGGCGCAATCGGCACGGTCGATGTCATCGCCACACTGGAAGGGCTGGCTTCCGCACACGCGGAACCGCTCAACTGGAAAACCTCGATTGTCGACTTATTGAAAGTGCTGGGCCTGGACAGCAGCCTGGAGGCCCGGAAGGGTCTGGCGGTGGAACTCCACTGTCCCGTCGAGGCGATGGGTGATTCCGCGGCAATGAATGTCTGGCTGCATAAAACCGTCCTGCAACAACTCGCTCGGAACGGCGGCAACATTCCGCCAGAACTGCTGAATTGACACCCGACGAACTTTTTTACTTGTATCGGAGAACACCTCATGTCCACCAAAGACGTCTATATCGCCAAAATCAAAACCCAGCTCACGGAATGGGAGGGTGACCTCAAGGAGTTGCAGGCCAAAGCAAGCAGCCTCACCGACGAGGCCAAGGCCGAGTGCGATGAGCAGATAGCCGAACTCAAGAACAAATGGGAAGTAGGCCAGACCAGACTGGCGGAACTCGCGGACGCGGCGGATGAACACTGGGACGACCTGAAGGAGGAGGCCGAAGAGAAATGGGTGGCGCTCACGAATGGCGTCAAGAGTTCGCTCGACAAGCTGAAATCCTACTTTGCTTGAATCCTGAATTCCCGCCGCCGAACACCGGGCCAATCGCCCCGTGCCCGGCGGCGATTTTCAAGGCGAACCTATCACTCGGAGAGAAGCGGATGGGAACCACAAGTGTGTTGGCTTTTTTGGCGATTGGCGCGGTCTCGGGCTGGCTGGCCGGTAAATTGATGCATGGAGGCGGCTTTGGGCTGCTTGGCGATATCGTGGTCGGCATCGCCGGCGCCATCGTGGGCGGTTATCTGTTCAGGTTGGCCGGAGTCAGCGCGGGTAGCGGACTGATCGGGTCGATCGTGACCGCGACTGTTGGCGCCGTGGCCTTACTGTACCTGATTCGCATGGTGAAACGGGTCTGAAAGGCTTGGTCAACACATATTGACTGAATGTCTGATTGCCTCGGTTTGCTGGGCGTATCCCCGGCTTTGGGCTTCTCGGCTTACGGCCTCACCAAGCTCAATCCGATAGAAACGACCAAAAGTTAACAGGGGAATCCAAGAACCCGCAACCGCCAGTTTTACTTGAAAGCCAGCGGCCACGGGCAATTTTTGGTGCGAGAATAACGCTTAGTTAGTGCCTGACAGAAAACCAAATAAATCATTACAAAACAATATATTATAATGCATTTATGGGCCTGAAGAATGCCGTTACTTCAGCCCCGCGCCGGGTCGTTCGACCCTGTCGCCACCGTTT
>Ga0172367_10001044_pt1 | contig 41727 bp, 32 predicted proteins | sample Lak10m_FD_114542 | JGI IMG/M metagenome (GOLD analysis project Ga0172367, IMG submission 114542) | Freshwater microbial communities from Kabuno Bay, South-Kivu, Congo - kab_022012_10m | ecosystem: Environmental > Aquatic > Freshwater > Lake | place: Democratic Republic of the Congo: South-Kivu... | reverse complement strand
GTTTTAAAACTCCGTTAGAAGTATTTGATAGTCTATCTGGAGGTATGATATAATTGAGGAACACAACATGAATTTCTAAAATTCTCTATGCTTATTTTTTGCACTTCAAGCTTGAAAGGGCCCGGATTAAAACCACTCATATGATGGGCAATCATCTCACATGTGCTACATTGATGATCCCCTCTGTTTTTACAGAATTTTTGCTTGCCATCCCCCCAAACAGTTGATTGAAAAATGAACAAGCTGGCAATTATCAATAATCCAGTCGTGTTCAATAATTCCCATCCAACAGCAGATAGCCCAGTGGATACCGCCATGCGCTACAATGAGTACAGGACCTTGCTGACTCAAGGCTTCATTGATTCCCTGTTTAGCTCGATGAAGATAGCATTTGGTTGTTTCCGAACCCGAAATAAGCACCTTAGAACCCAGTAGTGTCATCTCTTTCCAAATCTGTGAGGTACATTCTCCCAAATCATTGATTTCTAGATGGACAGAATTGGGAAGCAGCAGCTGCTTTGTTTCCTTAGCTCTTCGAAGTGGACTGCAACAGATTGTCTGTATACACAGCCCTGCAATGAGTGGGGCTAGGTTTTTCGCTTGCTCCTTTCCTATAACATTCAAAGAGATATCTTCATGATCTACCTTATCAAGAAAGCGATTATGATCTGTTTGTCCATGACGCACAAAGAAGAAATCTTTTTTCAAAATCATACTAAACTCCATTGGAAATACAATACTAAAAAATTCAATCAATTATAAACAAGGGCTAGAATGATTTTGGTGAATTTTTTTGATCTGTTAGGTTTGTTTTGATTCGATAATGTACATAAGGTACTTTGAGAATCACAACAAGCCTAACAGATCAAAAAAAACACCAAAATGGAGGTGGGGAGATTCGAACTCCCGTGCTAAATGGATCCATAATCACGTCTACATACTTAGTCACTTGTTAATTCCTTACAACATGCCGACAAATGACAAACACATTTATTGTAAGGTTTTTTCGTTATCTTAAGCTAAGGGTCGAAAAAAAGCCCCCCAAAGCTCACACCAAGTATATAACGATGAGTTAAGACCCCTTGGTCCAAATCTTAGTCATCGGCAAAATTACCTATTTAAAGGTAATTAAGCTGCAGCACCAAACAACGCCTCAACATTATCGTATTCAGCGTTTTGTGTAAACGGATTTGCATTTATTTTTTTCCGGTTTTTTTAGGAGGCCAACCAGAACCCTCCGTATGCAATAATTACTTACACCATCCAGGCGATACCACTCACCCCCTAAACAGACTTCTTTTATCTTATCCATTTTAACCAATAAAATCAAAAGATAAAAGAGCCCGAATCACTTCAATAATTCGGGCGAAAACAAGAGGAATTATCTTCTTCTTCCTTCTGGCTTGTCTACTCTTGGTCTTGCTTCGTTAACTGTCAAAGCACGTCCATTGAATTCTTTTCCATTCATCTCATCAATTGCTGCTTGCGCCGCTTTTGTATCGCTAAATTCTACAAATCCAAAACCTTTTGATCTTCCAGAATCTCTATCCATGATAATTTGAGCCAATACTACTTCACCAAATTGTGAAAACATTTCTTTTAAACTATCATTATCCATTGAATAAGGGATATTTCCTACATATAACTTTTTTTCTTGTGCCACTGCGGGTCTCCTAATAAAACGTACTTCCTTTAAAAGAAGCACTATACTTTCAAATTTACTTTACACAATTAGTCATAAAAACTGCTTCTACTTCTAACCGATAGGGATACTATATAATAAAATCGGTATTTAATACACATAAGATTTTACACACCCCCCTGAATTAAAAAAACCCCAATATTTTATAACTACTCTATCTTTTAATGCGCCCATCGTGTATTCTTTATCCGATTAACAAAATATACAAGGCATTTTCATGGGTTTTTCCACATTTGATTTAGACGAAAACATTATTAAAGCAATTGCGGAATCTCTTTATACAGAGCCCACAGGCATTCAAAAAGTTTCTATACCTGAAATTTTAAATAAAAAAGATATCAGAGCTTCTGCTCAAACAGGTACTGGGAAAACCGCTGCATTTTTACTTCCCGCTTTGAACCTTTTAGCAAAAAGCACACCCTCCGGGCGAAAAGGGGCAAAAATTTTAATTTTAACTCCCACTCGCGAACTTGCTCAACAAATTACAGCTCAAGCTGAAAAATTTAGTAAATATATGAGCAAAATTCGCTCTGTATGTGTTGTCGGTGGAGTCCCTTACCATAAACAACAAGCAAAACTTACTGCCCCTCATGATATCTTAATTGCAACTCCTGGTCGTCTTATTGATTATATGAACCGAGGAAAAATCAATTTCTCAAATTTAGAAATGCTTATCCTTGATGAAGCTGACCGGATGCTTGATATGGGTTTTTCTGAATCTGTTGAAGAAATTATTTCACAAACTCCTAAAAGCCGTCAGACCCTTTTATTTTCAGCAACCCTTAAAGGGGAAGTATTAAAGCTTTCTGAAAAATTTATGAAGGACCCTGTAGAAATTGTGATCCATGCTGACCATGCAAAACACGAAAACATTGATCAAAAACTCCTTTATATTGACAATTTAGCTCACAAAAATGATTTACTCGACCACATCTTAAATGCTGAGGATATGAGATCTGCTATTGTCTTTACTGCAACAAAAAGACATTGCGATGAACTTGTTGACGAATTAGAAGAAAAGGGGTTTTTAGCCTCTGCTATTCACGGGGACATGAACCAAAGACAAAGAACTCGAACTATTGAAGCTCTTAAAAATAAAAAAATTGATATATTAGTAGCTACAGATGTGGCTGCCCGCGGTCTTGATATTTCTGAAATCTCTCATGTCATCAACTTTGATCTTCCAAGAGACGTAGAAGATTATGTACATAGAATTGGAAGAACAGGAAGAGCTGGAAAAAGTGGCATAGCGATCTCTTTTGCCGGTTCAAAGGATATGCACATGGTTCCTAGAATTGAAAAATACACAGGACAAACCATATCTGTTATCGAAATTGCTGGATTAGAGCCAAAACAAAAACCTGTTGCTGCACATTCTGAAACATCTAAGAGAAAAAGAGGGGGACGCTCATCTAGATCAAGAGATTCAAGACCTGAAAGAAGTGCTCCAAAAGGACGTAGAAGCGAAGGAAGATCTTTTGATAGAAGTCCGTCAAGAGATTCAAGAGATTCAAGAGATTCAAGAGATTCAAGAGATTCAAGAGATTCAAGAGATTCAAGGGATTCAAGGGATTCAAGGGATTCAAGAAGCGAAAGAAAATCTTTTGATAGAAATGAATCAAGAGAGTCAAAAGGCCAAAGATCCCCTTTTGATAGATATGAATCAAGACCCCCAAAAAGAGAAGCAAGAGCCTTTGGAGGCAATGAATCAAAAGGCCCTAGAGGAGAGTTTAGGTCTAACGATAAAAGAGAAAATCGACCTAGAGGAGAAGAAAGAAAGACTTCTAGAACAAGAGAGAGCTTTAAAAAAGAGGGTTTTTCAAAAGAAAGGAAGGATTCATTTGGATACAAAGGGTCTTTAGAAAAACGCTCTTTGGGAAATAGATCTTCAGGACGACCTTCATTTGGAAAAAAACCTTCAAGGGGTAAAAGATAAAAAGGCTTCCAACAATATCCATGGATAGATGTGTCATTGGGAAAAATTGTGTTCAAGAGCTTCTTAATCACGCACCTTACCGCATTGTTTCAGTTTTTACAGCTTTTGGAAGTGACGATCCCCTTATCAAAAGACTCTTAGAAGAAAAAAAGCCTGTCTATGAAGTTTCAAGAAAGAAGCTAGATGACCTTTGTTCTTCCACATCCCATCAAGGGTATGTTGTTGAAACAACAAAACGGGAAACTCTTTCCCTTCAAGATCTCATTGATTCCTCTAAACCACAGAGTTTGATTGTCGTTTTAGACTCCATTTTTGATCCCCAAAATGTAGGAGCGATTCTTCGTGCCTGCGAATGTTTTGGTGTTGACGGCGTTATTTATTCAAAAAATAAAGGGTGCAGGATCACCCCAACTGTAACAAAGACAAGTGTGGGTGCAACAGAGATCATCCCTTTAGTCGAAGTGTCAAATCTAACAACCACAGTAGAAAAACTTCAAAAAAATGGCTACTGGGTTATCTCTTCTCAAATAAGCTCTACGGCATCCTCCCTTTACGACTTTACATTTCCTAATAAAACGGTACTGATTTTAGGCTCTGAAGGGGTCGGTGTCCAACAAATTTTATCTCGAAAAGCTGATTTTCATCTCTACATTCCTATGCTTGGAAAAATTGATTCTTTAAACGTATCTCAAGCAGCTGCTGTCTTCTTACATCAGTTTCAATATTCATTTTCAAAACAGACTTAGCCCCTTTTCATTTTATTCTTTTCTAACTATTCTCATATTTGTTAGACTATAACCCAAACAACTTTAGATTCTACTATGACAACTCTTTCTGCTTTTTTTCTCTACCTCTTGATTTTGATTCTTATTGCCTTTTTATCCTATAAAAAGGGGCAAACAACAGATGACTTTATGCTCGGTTCTAGGGGCATGAATTTTTATTTAACTGCCTTTGCCGCTCATGCAAGTGATATGAGTAGTTGGATATTTCTTGCCTATCCTGCTGCTATTTTTTTATCCGGAATTAACGGAGCCTCAATCGGTGTAGGTCTATTTATCTTTATGTTTTTAAATTGGCATTTTATTGCTCCTAAGCTTAGGACAGAAACAGAAAAGTATAATTCTTTTACCCTCTCCTCATATTTTGAAAGCAGATTTTCAGACACCTCAGGATGGTTAAGAGTTTTTTCTTCGATTGCATGTTTAATTTTTTTTACTGTCTATATTTCTGCAGGGCTTGTAAGTCTAGGTATTTTACTAAACACCATCTTTGGAATTTCATACCCCCTTGCAGTCCTTTTAGGGGTTTTTGTCATTATTCCCTATTTATTTATCGGTGGATATGTCACTTTAGCTTGGACAGATTGTTTCCAAGGGATATTTTTACTTAGCACCATCATTTTTGTCCCCCTTTCTGCATTTTTCCTATTTGACCTTTCATTTCAAACCCTTTTTAATGCTTCAAAACCTCCAATTTTACCAGAAATAGATACCCGTCCATTTTATTACTCTATTTTGGAACTTTTTGCTTGGGGTCTTCCTTATTTTGGACTGCCCCATGTTCTTACAAAATTCATGGGTATTTCAGATGTAAAAGACATGTCAAAAGCAAAATGGGTAGGCATTTCTTGGCAAGCACTAGCTCTTATTGGAGCCACATTCATTGGACTTATTGGAAAAGTTCTTTATGAAGGGGCGTTTATCAACCCTGAATACATTTTCATTTCGATGACAACAACGATGTTTCCAACTTTTTTATCGACCTTTATTTTATGTGCCATTTTAGGGGCAACAATTACCTGTATGGATTCTCAAATATTAGTTGTAGCCACATCCTTTACTGAGGATATTTACAAGAAATTAATACGAAAAAAGGCCTCGTCTGCAGAACTTTTATCGGTAACAAGGGGTTCAATTTTTGTTATCGCACTCATTTCATCCTTAATAGCCCTTACTTTTCAAACATCCATCATGTCATTTGTAAGCTACTCATGGTTTGGTTTAGGCGCCTCCTTTGCTCCCCTTGTCCTTTTTTCACTATACAGTAAAAAAACCACACAAAGTGGGGCAATTGCCGGGTTAATCACAGGCTGCCTTTCTGCAGCTTTTTGGCCAATCATCCCATTCCCAATTGCCCTTCCTTCGATGATCCCAGCATTTATCTTAAGTGTGCTGGCTATTTTTATAATTTCACATTTTACACAAAAAAGGACCCTCTCATGATAAGTACCCTCTTAAGAACTTTTACAACTCAAGCAACACCACATGTTCTTAACACAGTAAAAAACCACCCTTGGGATGGAAAAATCACTCAAATAGCTACACAACTTCTTCAAAACCCTAAGGTTCAGAAGATTTTAAATGCTCCTTTGGCAACAAATAGAGTTACCGCAAATGAAAAAATGGAAGTGATGCGCTCCTTAGGATGCTTTCCCCTTGGAACCTATAGATCGATGGAACCTTCAGGAGAAATCGTTTCCCTTCCAAAATATTTTAATGTGGGTCTTGAAGGAGAAGAAGGACAGATCTCTTTTATTTTAGATAATAAAGATCCAATATATCATAATGAATCTCCACCCTCGTACAAAAATAGTCTTGAAAAAGAAAAAAAAGCATGGGACACTTTTCGATCAGAAGAAGAAATTTTTGAAGTTACATGGCCAGATTCAAAGGTAATTGAGGATAACAAGTTTTCAGCTGTTATATCAGAAAATCACTTTTCCTTAGATGTCCATGAAATGGTAGACTATATGTATACAATGAGTGATGAAGAGCTTGAAATCTATGCAAAAACTGTGACAAGCTTTGCTGCTGTAACTCAATGTCTATACCCTACCTTTGAAACCCTTCCGCTACGCCCCCATTCTGATAAAAAAATTGTTATTAAGGATTACAATATTTTTAAAGGAACTGCCTGTGGAACAACATATTCTAACGCTGTAGGAAGAGTAATTTTTAGTTTAACCAATGCTATAGAAATGGGTATGGATTACAACGCTCCTCCAGCCTTTTTACGTAAATTGATTTACGCTGCAGAAAACCTTCATCAGTCCACTCATTAGTGAGGGTTATTCAAGACAAGTATATCCTGAAAATTTACTCCATATAGTTCTTGCTATCGCATCATTGCCTTTTGTTCATCAGTTCTTTGCTTAACTTTAATCGGAGAAAAGCTAATATTAATATCAACATCTGTGAGACTTGGAATTTGGTGGGCGCAAAGCCATAGGGTTGCATCCTGCGTACTATTAAATCTAGCAAAATATGCACCTTGGTCCGATTTTGCTGATTTTGATCCATGAGAGTCAAAAATTTCCACTTTACCATCTTCAAGCTTTCTAAGCATCAAAAACTCTTTTTGCACAAGCAAGATTCCTGAATCGCCCGAAGGTATTTTTTTAAGAATGAATTCATATCTCATCTGCAAAGGCGCATTTATATTAGATTCCTCGATTATACTCCCATTTAGACAAACCTCTGGATTTGTCGGTCCACAAATATCACTGCATATAGAACTATAGCTATTAAGAGGTTTGTTTAATTTTTTATGACGACAAAGCCCTGAAGGTAAAACACCATCCACTATATCCATAGTTAAATTTTTTTCTCGCCTTATTAAGGCTTCAACAGCAAAAGAACCACAACCCATCCTCCCTTCTCCCTTTGCAAAATTATATTGATTTATCCCATCCGCTCTTATCATCTCTACTGGAAGTGATAGTGTACATTGCAGTAATAAATTATAAAATTTTTCCTTTTGATTGGCTCCATTCTTATCAATTATAAAAATTAATTTATCGATCAATTTCACATATTCATCCATAGGTTCATTCAAAGAGATCTTATCATTAATCATATTCTCAAGCTGGATAATTAAAAGGTTCCAATACTTAGGATCTGTTAAGTATTTAGAAATATGTAGTCTACATCCTTCAGCATTCTTAACTCCTATCATTACAAGCTTTTGCATAAGATCTAAACTAAACGCTAATTCACCCTTTAGTAGCTTAGGCATGATATTGTCTACAAACTCTCGATTCATGTGTGCTGGAAGTGCTATTTTACATTCCAGAAATAAATTACGAAGTTTTTCCTTTAAATAGTCTCCATCTTTATGAAGAATTATAAGGATTAATTTTTCTATCAACTCTTCATATTCATCCATAGGCTGATTCAAAAAGATCTTATCCTTAATCATATTCTCAAGCTCGGTAATTAAAAGGTTCCCATACTGAGGATCTGTTAAGTATTTAGAAATATGTAGTCTACATCCTTCAGCATTCTTAACTCCTATCATTGCAACCTTTTGCATAAGATCTAAACTAAACGCTAATTCACCCTTTAGTAGCTTAGGCATGATATTGTCTACAAACTGTTTATCAGTTAGTTTCTTCTGAGGCAAATCTCTATCTATATTTTTAGATAGGGGTGTTTTATTAATTGCAAGCCCCTTAGGATTTTCTATTTTCTTGGAATCATTTTTTTCTAAAGGGGTTTTTTCATCTTGTTTAGGTACCTCAACGATCCTAGATTCTAATCGCTTAAGCTTCCCTTTTAATATAGCAAGGTGGAAAAATCTAATCAGAGCAAAAAATCCAAAAATGATTATAGAAATGATTATATGAATTGTTTCTTTTTGCCTTTGTTCAACAAAGCTAATTTCTTCTTTATAATTATTGATTTTGTTTTCAAATATAGTATTACTAATAATTTCCATAGTATAATTATAAAATTATAATACTTTTAGCACAATTCAAAAAAAATTTAAACACAGCCAGTTGTATTTACTTAATTATAAATGAGTTGAATCTAAAAGAAATAGTGAAAAAAGTCATGGAAAAAGGTTACACTATCAGTCAGGGGATTTCTTTATGAAATTCCCCCCTTGGCAAATACACATTCAACTCTTTTGCTTTAAAGCACTTCTGCTGCTAAAGCTGCAAGTTTTGATCGTTCTGTATGTTTAAAATAGATCGATCCAAAAAGATCATATTGCTTCATCTTTCCAACTGTATAGACAAGTCCATTGGAGTCTCTATCCAAATAGGGATTATCAATTTGAGTTGGATCCCCAAGAATGACGATTTTTGTATTTTCTCCCACCCTCGAAATCAAGGTTTTTAATTCATGAGGGGTTAAATTTTGTGCCTCATCAATAATAATATAGGCATTGCTAAACGATCTACCTCTCATATAGGTAATTGCTTCAACTTGAAACTTATCACTTTCTAAAATCCATTTTTTTGTTTCAACCCCATCTTCCCCACCTAACTCACAAATAAAGTCAAGGTTGTCGAAAAATGGAGCTAGCCATGATTGTAGTTTTTCCTCTTTAGATCCCGGTAAAAATCCAATATCCTTTCCAAGGGGAATGATCGAACGGGCGATAATAATCTTATTATAAACATTATCATCAAACACTTTTTGAAGACCTGCTGCAAGAGCAAGCAACGTCTTTCCTGTTCCAGCATTTCCAATTAATGAAACAAGCTTAACATTGTCTTTGAGCAATAAATCCATCGCACATTTTTGTTCCACATTTCGAGGTTTAATTCCCCAGACATTTTGCCGCCCTTTAGAAAGGGGCTCAAGCTTCTTCTCTTTCAAATTCACCTTTACAATTGCTGAAGCATTTTCTTCCCCTTTTAAAACAAGGTAAGAATTTGGATAAAACTTCCCCTTTGGAAGAGGCGCCTCTCCATTTTTATAAAAAGAATCAATCATCTCTTTAGAAACATCTAAAGTAAAGACCCCTGGATAAAGATTTTCATAGCTTTCTTGAAACCCTTGAAAACTTTGGGTTGTCACACCTATTGTTTCTGCAATAATTTTTGTTACTGGATCTTTTGATACAAGCATTAAATCATGGCCATCTTCTTGAAGCTGTTGGGCACTTGTTAAAAGTCTATGCCTTGCTTTATCAGGAGCAAGGGCTGTTAAAAGGCTATCTTGTCTTTTTCCCTCCCTTTCCACAACAATGCGAAAAGAACCCCCTTTTTCTAAACAGACCCCTTTTTGTACATCCCCTTTCCGAGTAGCCATATCTATAAACTTCATTGCACTTCTTGCATTTTTTCCTATCTCCCCATGCATCGACTTTTTACTATCTAGCTCCTCTAACACTACACTTGGAACGATAATATCATGCATCATATAGTGATGAAATGCTGATGGATCATGTAAAAGGACACTTGCATCTAGTAGACAGTATTTTTTTGCCATTAAAACTCCATGGTTGAATAGACTTAAAGAAACATCAAAATTTTTAAAAATTAATTTTCTTTCTCAAAATACCCCTTATGCATTTTTATAGTTTGCTCTGCAACATTTTTTTCATACCCATAAAAATCCATTGACAGACAGCTTCTTCTAAGGCAAAATAAAAATAAGCAGGAAACACAAATGAATTATATTACAAGGCTTTTATCTTCATGGGGAGTTAATGAGCCCCTTAACGCTATTTTAACTTTTACAATTTGCTTGATGTTTATCGTCATCATTGCATTTCTTGCCCATATTCTATTTATTACCTACTTAAATAAACGCCTAGATAAATATCTTGAACAAAGAAAAACCATTTGGGGTAAATCTGTTGTTGAAGGGCGGCTCATTCACCGTCTTTCTCACCTTGTCCCCTCAATGATTATTTATAGTTCCGTCCCTCTTTTAAGCGCCTCTCACTTAACTATCGACTCAGCCTTAATTCGATTCATTCAAGCGATAATGCTTCTTTATCTGTTAACTGCATGCATTATGGTCTTTAATTCGATCATTTTTATCATAGAAAGCATCCACACTCGGCAAAAAGGGAAAAAACGTAGATCGATAAAAAGCTACATTCAAGTCGCCCGTATTATTGTCTATTTCCTTGCTGGTATTGTTGCTGCCTCTATCTTAATAGACAAATCGCCCGCTGCCCTTTTTACAGGACTTGGAGCGATGGCTGCCATCTTATCTTTGATCTTTAAAGATACCATTTCTGGGTTTATTGCAAGTGTCCAAATTTCTTCTTATGATATGGTAAGGGTTGGAGATTGGATTGTCCTTCCTAAATTTGGAGCTGACGGCGATGTTGTTGAGATCTCTTTAAACACGATAAAAATACAAAATTTTGATAAAACAATCACGTACGCCCCCACTTCAGCCCTTTTATCTGAAGGGATGACTAACTGGAGAGGGATGGAAGAGGCAGGAGGGCGCCGTATTCGCCGTTCTATTTTTATTGATATGAAAACCATCAAATTTTGCAGTGTCGATCTTTTAGAAAAATTAAAAACCATCCCCTCTTTAAAATCTCCTATCGAAAATGCCCTTAAGGAATGTGAAACCTTTAATCTTAAAAACCCAGAAAACATAAAGGACTTTAATTGTCTATTAAGTAATGTCACCCTTTTTAGATTGTATATCTTGGAGTATTTAAAAGAGCACCCTAAAGTTCATAAAGAATATACCCTTATGATAAGGTACCACCAACCTTCAGAAATGGGCCTTCCTTTTGAGCTCTATCTTTTTACAACAAATACTGAATTAGTCTCTCATGAACAAGTTCAAAGTGACATTTTTGATTACGTGATTGCCTCTTTACACCCCTTTGAATTAAAAGCTGGACAAAGAGTTTCGGGAAATTAAATTCCAAAATTAGACCTTTTATTGACTCTGAATACAAAATCTTTTATCTTTAGAACCAAATGCTATGAAAAGGAGACTTTTATGAAAATTACTGAACACCTTCTATCCATCCCCCCTTATATCTCAACCTCTTGGAAAAACATCTCTTCTATCCATATGGGAAATGAGGGTGAACTTGAAATCTACCTCAATAACGGTTCCAAAATTTCGATAGACCACCTTTCTGAATCTCAAATAGGAAAAATTTTTCAATATCATGGTAAATCCCTTGAGGAATCTTCACACCTCCCATTAAAACACCCTTTTGATATCAACATGAGGACAGGGGGTATTGTCCTTTCTGGGATGGAAAATTTCACAGGGATGATGCAGCATGATTCAAGTCAAGCAAATGGACCCACCCTTCCCCAAGAGTTAATTGATAAAATTTCTGAAATGGGAAAAGCTATGGGAATTGATAAAAGCACCTTTAATATTCCTGAAGGAGAAAGCCATTGCAACTGTCCGTACTGTCAAATCTCTCGAGCCATCCATGGGATTGAAAAGGGGGATCGAAAACTTTCTGACCTTGATCATGAGGACTTAAATGAAGAACTCACCTTTAGAGAATGGAATATCCATCAAAAAAATGATAAACTCTATGAAGTGACAAATCCTTTTGATGAGAATGAAAAGTACTCTGTATATCTTGGAGATCCTATTGGGTGCACCTGCGGAAAAAACAATTGTGAACACATTCTTGCTGTGTTGAAAAGTTAATTCTCAGGTTTTTCTTGCAATGAAAAATTCTTTATTCTACAATGCAAAAATGTGGTCTACACCACAACTATACCTTTGTTTAGATCCTTGATAGGAGGGAAAACCTAAATGTACCAATCAATATTAGCAATTGCATTCGTGATGATGACAACATCCACTCTTTATGCCGTTGAAAAAAAAATTACCGTAGCAAAAGAAACAAAACTTGTTCAAACAAGCAAGGCTAAACAAGAGCCTTTAAAAGAGCCTGAGTCTTTTAAAAACTATCAAGCCTTCACAGGAAAAGTTTTAGGAAATGGTGTTAGACTTCGCCTTAATGCCGATGTCGAATCGCAAATCATTAGCGAATTAGAGGCACATGACCTCCTTGTTGTTGTAGGTGAAAAAAATGATTTTTATGCTGTTCAAGCTCCTACAGGAATGCATGTCTATATGTTTAGAAGTTTTGTCCTTGACAATGTTGTTGAAGGCAATAAAGTCAATGTTCGATTGAGCCCAGAGCTTACCTCTCCTATTGTTGGATATATGAAATCAGGAGATAAAGTAGAGGGAAAAATTAGCAGTAAAAACCCTAAATGGCTAGAATTTTCTCCTCCAGAAAGTGTCCACTTCTTTGTTGCAAAAGAGTACATTGAAAAAGTGGGTGGTCCGCAAATGAAACACCTTCGTGATGAAAAAATGGCTAATCTCTCAACCCTTATTGAATCTGCAAACAGCCTTGCTCAATCAGAGATGCAAAAGCCTTTTGACTCCATTGATTTCCAATCAATCACAAAAAAATTTAATGAGATCATTTCTGAATACGAAGAATTTCCAAAATCTATGAGTTCTATAAAAGCAACCCTTACCTCATTGCAAGAGGAGTATCTTAAAAAGAAACTTGCTTACCTTGAAAATAAAGCCAATATGCTCAGTAGAAATATCGCTCTTCAAGGAGATGGCTCTGCATTGATTGCACATGGGCAAACAGCTCTTACCTCAAATGATCGAATGAAAATGTGGGAAAGAGCTGAGGAAGCTATCTACGCCTCTTGGTCAGCAAGTCACCATAATAAAACAATGACAGACTTTTACGATGAGCAAAAGTTCAAGAGTAAAAAAATATCTGGGATTGTTGAGTCCTATAATGACGTTGTGATGAATAGACCTGGAAGCCACACCATCAGAGGTTCTCAAGTTCCTCGTGCCTATTTATACAGCACAATGATTGATCTTCAAAACTATGTGGGTCAACATGTGACTATTGAAGTTGCTGAAAGACCTAATCATAACTTTGCTTTTCCTGCATACTATGTCATAAAAGTAGAATAAGATCGTTTTTCATAAAAAAATAAGGACGAAAAGGATATCCTTTTCGTCCTTTTCATTTTATCAGTTCCATGAATCAGTTTATCCTCTATAAAACCTCTCCAAAAAAAGTTAATTTTTTTTATTTAATTTTTACCATTTATTCCTTTTTATAAAAGACTTCTTTCGAAACTTGCTTTGATTAAAAAAATGAGGTTTTTAAAGAATCATAAATAATCATTTAATTAAATGATCAATTCTATTATGCTCTTATTTTTTATAGGTGAAAAATTGAGAAAGAACATTTTTAAATTAGCAGTAGTAGTGGTAGGATTATTTTTAAATGGGTGTGGTTCTAGGTATCAGCCCTATGGCTATTTCAACGGCGGCTATTCTGAGGTACTTACGGCAAAAGACTCATTTATAGTACATTTTCGAGGCAATTGCTTCACCAATGAAGAAACAGTTATGAAATATGCCCTAAAAAGGGCCTCTGAATTAGCAATACAAAATGGTTATCCATATTTTGTTATACAATCCTTAAAAGATTTAACTATAACTACTCAATATGAAAATACCAATAAAAAGTATTCAAACTTATTTGAAAGTTCTATTAGAACCAAAACAATAGGGGAAACAAGCGTTCCTGGTGTTTCTTTAGGTATTAAATGCTTTCATAAACGACCTAAAGAGGGGCAAGTAATTGATGCCCTTTATTTTTTACAGCAAAATGAAAGGTGATCAACCTCTTTTGAAAGTAATCATAAGGCCCAATCCCCTGACAAAACTCAAGGGGTTGTCTCGCTATTTCTTTCAATATCTTCACTATCTATCTCTTCTGTTGTTCTTACTTCAACATCAATAGCTTCAAAAGTTGTTGGAATAAGTTCTGTGGGGGTTGATCCTAACCCTTCAAATTTACGGGCAGTAGATAAAACTCTTTTCTCGTAGGTCCCAATTGTTTTATTATATCCATCTACTGCTGCTGATAAAGATTTTCCCATTGAGGTTAGATGTTTACTCATATCAAAAATGCGTTTATAAAGCTCGCAACCAAGATTTTGAATCGCCTTTGCATGGACTGTCAAATTCTCTGCTTTCCACCCATAGGCAATAGATCTAAGAAGGCCTATCAGTGTTGTGGGTGTAGCTAATATTACATTAAGCTTTGCCCCCATTTCAATAAGGGTTGGATCCATTTGCAACGCACTTGATAAAAAGACCTCAGAAGGGAGGAAAAGGACTACAAATTCTGGCGTCTGTGCATACCCTTCATAGTATTTTTTCTTGCTAAGGGCTTGAATATGGGACTTTAAATGACGAGCATGTCTTTCAAGCTCCCCTTTTTTTGCAACCTCACTTTCAAGGGATAGCGCTTTTAAAAAACCCTCTAGAGGGGCTTTAGAGTCCACTATAATGGTTCTTTCCCCAGCAAGCTTAATAATCATATCAGGTCGGATGCGCCCATTTTCTGTGTCCTCAACACTTTGCTCAAGAAAATCACAATAGTTGACCATCCCAGCCACTTCTATCACCCTTTTTAATTGCATCTCCCCCCAAAGACCCCTAATTTCAGGTTTTGATAGGGCATCTTTAAGCCCCTTTGTCTCCTTAAGTAAATCCTTTTCTGACTCAGCTACTTGCTTTAATTGATGGTGCAAAGCCTCTTTATCCCCTTGTCTATCTTTTTCCAAGGTATTCATCTTATCATCTAACTTAGAAAGAGATTCCTTCATAGGCTTCATCAAATCTGAAAAAATTCTTGCCCTCCTTTCCTCCTCCTTATAGGACTTTTCCTCCATCTTTGCTAATGCTTGAGCTGATATCCCCTTAAAGGCTTCCTCAAGTTTTTCTTTTGATTCACTAATTATTTCTAAACGCTCTTTAAAACTTTTATTCTGCTCCTCTAAAACTGTCTCTAATTTTGCCTTTTCAATTTGATATGCGGTTAACTCTTCTCGAATTTTTTCCTTTTGAGTGAACACAACGGCTAACAAACCCATTAAGGTAAATACCACCATAAATAAAATCATAGATATCATAGATTTCTCCCTTCAGCTGAAGTATATGAAATCCCATGATAAAACCCAACATTTACTAAAATATTAAAAAAAATAAATAATAATTTATTTAATTGAATAATAATCAAAATCATTGATACAATATTATTATGAAAACAATTTTTCTATCTCTTTCTTTGTTATTAAATAGTTACTGCCTCCCTGTCCCTATAGAGAAATCTCATAACTACACAAAGGAAATGGTTGTTGTCAAAGACAATGAGGATTTATCAAAAATAAGTAATAGATTTTTTAATTTGGAGTTTGTCACATATAAAAAATTAGAAACAGGGGACGACCTTGCTGAATCTGGAAAAGGGAGCACTATTTATTTTGCATATTCTAATGATGGAAGGGCTTTAGCGGTGATCAAACAGGTCCCTGTAGAAGATGGGTATGATCGAGCTGAATTAAAGGATGAAATCTCCTCTTTATATGAGCGCTATTTTAGAAACACAAAAAACTTTACCGTCCCCCGTTTAATTGGGACCGCAGAATTTTCTTCAGAAGAGCGCTCATCAGCCTATATTATAGAAACAGTAGCCCAAGGGCAGTCTATTAATGGTTTAATAAAAGAGGTTGCCGGAGCAAAGGGGATTCAAAGGGCTCGTAAGATGGATGTTTTAAAAAAGGCGATGGAAAAAACCGCCGCTTCTTTTGCTGAATTTCATTTACTTCAACCCAAATCGTCTTATAGCACTTTTTATGATAGCTATTACAGCGATGCAAAAGAGGGGACTTTTAAAGGCCCTTATGGAATCATTCATGGGGATGCTCACCTTGGAAATATTTTTTATGATGAAAAATCAAAGAAAACCACCTTTATTGACCTCTCCTTTATGCCTGAATCATTAAAGGGGGCTCCAGTGGGTTTAGATACTGGAAAATTCATCTTCTCCTTAGAGGCTCTTGGATCTTTTTATGGCTTATCTGAATCTGAAATATCTGAGTTGACAAAGATCTACACAAAAACATACCTAGCTCACAACCCCAAAATGACAGAGGGGCTTATGGCTCAGTATACAGAAATTGCCTATAAAAATTATGCCTTTCCATCGGGATATTACTTAAGCGATAAAACCGACCAAGGAGCTTATCTATACACCTTTGCTATGAATAAAGTAGGCTCTTCAGGAAAAACTCTGATTTAATTTTTTCCTTTTTTTCGAAAAGGGGCAAGGATCAGGGAACAAAAAATGTATCCCCAAGAAACAACAAGCAGTAGGGTTGCAAGATTATAGATCACCCCATAAAGAAAAATAATGATACACAACATGCTTACAAAGACTGTCTCAAAAGAGCCAAGTTTGATGTTGAAACTTTTTGCACTGGAAAATGGGATCTTTGAAAGCATAAGATAGGCTAAAACAATAGCAATAGTTGACATTATCCATGCTCGGACCTCCATTGCTAGCACTACTTTTGATGTAAAAAAAGGGGCATGAAAAAAAAGATTTGGGGAGATAAATGCCATCGCAGCGGCAGGAATTGGAAGGCCTACAAAGGGTTTTTTTTTCTCTTCTTTATCCACTGCTTGGCTGATATTAAATCGTACAAGGCGAAGAACCCCACAAATTGTGTAGATAAGGGCTGCACAAATAGCAAAAAAAGCGGCAAGACTGTCATCATTAAAAAACACCGAACTTAAAAACAAAGCAGAGGGAGCCACCCCAAAAGTAATTGCATCGCTTAAACTATCAAATTCTAGACCAAAAGCTGATTCCCCCCTTACTGCACGAGCTACAGCTCCATCAAGAACATCGGCAAAGGCAGCCATAAGTAAAATATAGGTCATTGTCTGCATCAAAGAAAAGGTTCTATCACCCCCCATATTGACTCTGAAAATAACAAACAACCCACAGGCTAACCCAAAAGTTGTGATAAGGTTAGGAATAATCAATCTTTTTTGCATGGGTGTATCATAAAAGAAGTAGAGATATATTCATAGAAAAACAAGCTTATATTCATAAACATCTAATTGTTAACATATTAACAAATTTGTTTAACAGATTACTAACTTCGTTTATAATTAAAGTATAAATATAAAAAAGTGTATAAAATGACTCCATCTGTTCAATTCACAGACTATGTTGAGCACAAAAATAAACATTTATTAAATGTTGAGAAATTTCTTCATCTAGGCTTTGGCGGGAGATCCTTTGAAATCACTGGTAACAGTCTAAATCAGCTTACCCCTCGACCTCAAAGCAAAAACATTTGGGTTCTTATTGGTAAATTTATCCTTAAAATGTTACACCTTATAGGTTTAATCATTATTCTTCCTGCTACACTCATTGGGTTGATTATCAGAGAAGTTTTAAGAAATAAAGAAGGTGTATACACACCTGCTCAAAATGAGTCTCATACACTCCCTCATTCAGAACCAAGTGGGTCTTCTTCATCACAGTCTTCCCAAAATGACATGGGGGCCGTTGAAGTCCAAAGGGTTAGCTTAGAAGAGGCGCGTACAGATGTCAGAATCAATGGAATGAGACTTGAAAGACACCCTTCTTTTCAAGATAATTGGGAAGTTTGTATCCCTGCTTTTAAACAAAATGGATTGGCACTTAAATTTGCCTCCCCATCGATAAAAGATGGAAAAGGTTATAGTGGTGCGATTGATTTTGCTTTGGGGAACAATGGATTGGCACTTGAATTTGCCTCAGAGGGAGTAAAAAATGATCCTAATATTGTTAAAATAGCTCTTAATCAGAATGGATTGGCACTTAAATTTGCCTCAGAGGGACTAAAAAATGATCCTAATATTGTTAAAATAGCTCTTAAACAAAATGGATTGGCACTTGAATTTGCCTCAAAGAGGCTAAAAAATGATCCTGATACTGTAAAATATGCAATTGTTAAAAATGGGTTCGCATATCAGCATGCTAATCCACTTTTACAAGAGCATCGAGACATTCTTTCCACCTTGATTGCTTCTGACTATTTTGTATTTCGACTTCTTGCTCCTGATTGGGCAAAAATCGACAAGGAAATACTGCGTTGTATTAGAAATAGAAACGATTTATATAACATTACGACCGAAGAAATTGCAGATGAACTCTGTAATGAAAAGCAATAGTAACTTGCTTTTTTTTTCTAAAGTGTACTAGAGATTTTAGACTTTAGTATATATGTTTTCTATGATAGTGTGCAAAAAAAACAGGGTTTTTATGCACAGGTCTTTAAAAAAACTTCGACCTAAAGCCAATAAGCTATTTAGCTTTTCTGCACATTGGAAAAGATCCAATAAAGAGCTTAATATCGAACTTGGGCAACAAATTCTAGCCCTTTTACAACAAGAAACTTTTCCAAAAGCAATTCAACTGTTTTTCACCCTCCCAGAGTTTAAAACCCTTTTAAAAAATTTATGCCAGGGCTCTATGTGGAAAAGTGCTTATGTTTTTACTGATGAGGATCATCACCCTCCCCAAGAGATCCAAAAAATTCAAGCATTGACCTTAGCATTTCAAAAACTATGTTCTATCTCCTACTTCCCTAACTACCCTATCCACACCCTCTCTAAAGCACAACTTTTAGTCGAAACTATCCATCAATATTTACTTGTCATTTACTCTCTTCAAAAACTCCCCTATAAAACTTCAAAAAAAATACAAAAGGATCTTTTTTCCTCTATTCACCTTTTTATCAAGGAGTTACTCACCCTTTCTAAGGATAAAGAGGCTTTCAAAAATGTTGATTTTTCTTCTCATCTTAAAGATCTAAAAAAATCGATCACTTCTTTTGTCACCCCTGAGGGACTAAAACCCATTCACGAGATCATCGCCTCTTTATCCTTGTGTTGTTCCACACCGCCACTAGGAAAACTTCGCAAAATTCTTAATCAAATGCATAGTGAAGTGGAACTTTCTTTTGATTCGATTGCAAAAAATGCCCCCTTTTCCCCCTCCTATAGAATCAAAAAATCCATTCATGAAATGCTCCTTAAATGCCCCTCTTCTGATAGACTTTTATCAGAATTAGAATCTCTTTTTGATCAGTGCAGTTATAAAATCATCGAAACAAAGCAAAAAAGTCATAGTGAAAACACCTTTGAAGCTACCCTTTCTCTACATATCCTTGAAAGATCTCTAGAAAAAATAGCCCTTGAACCTTCTATCCCCGAATATTTTTGTCGCTATTACCACTTTTTTTATTTAAAAGTTCAACCCCCTTTAGGAAAAATTGAATCCTTTAATTCACAAATTAGCTATTTTCTTTCCGGCTTTTTCCAAACACAAATAAGTTATCTCCTTGAACTTTTAAACAACCCCCCTATCGAAGCGTTTTTGCCTATTGATCTGTCGCTTTTTTCCCCTTTAATTAAAAAAGTCATTTCCTTTTTACATACCTATGCAAAGATCAAACCCGAACTGCTACAAGAGGATATACGCCTTAGCTTCACAAACCCGACAATTAAAAGCCTCCCCTTTAACGAAGCAAAAAATTACGTCCTTAACACCCTAGCACTATTTTTCCCTGAAACAGATGAAAAAATCCTCATGGAGTTAGAAAGGTTAAGTCGAACCATTTTAACAGATCTTCTCAAGATTTATAAATCTATGGATCCAAAAAGTTTTCCTGCGACCCTTTTAAAGGAGAAAATCAAAGGGTTATATTTGATTGATCTCCCCTCTTTTCATCTCGGATGGTTCCTTTTTGGTGAAATTGTTTCTATCCTTTACATCCTTACCTCATTGCAACATGTAGATCCTTCTAAAACTATAGAAAACTTCCTGTTAGAAACGTACCACCACCCCATCTTTTCTGTTTTACTCAATGCAAAATCCTCAACATTACCTGATGTTTTAATTAAATTGCAAACAATTTAGCCTCTAGAAAAAAGATTTTTTTTCTCTGGACAAATAGATAAGAAATACAATATATAGTATCATTCATAGACAAAAAATACTACATCTAGTATTTGAAAAGAGAAGGAATAATTTAAAGGAGTATTATGAAAGAGCATAAAAACCTATTACCTAAAGAAAAAGAAGATAGGAAAAATAACGAGCTTATGAATCCATTAAATGGGGTTATACAAACAACAACTCATACTCTTACCATTGTAAAAAGAAATGGTACAATTCTCCCTTTTAAAAGAGAGCGCATCGAAAATGCTTTAGCCGCTGCATTTTGTGATACAAAAAATCTCCCTAAAGAGGCTCCCCTTCCCACGGCTATAAAAAACACCATTATAAGGCTTACAACCCTTGTTGAAGATAAGTCAAAGCACCTTGGTGAAAAAGGGGTGACCCTTACTGTCGAAGGGATACAAGATTTAGTTGAGATCACTTTGATGAAAAACAATTTTCATGATGTCGCAAGGGATTATATCCTCTATCGAGATAAAAAAAGGGAGCAAAGGGCTCAAGAAAATAAAATCATTACTATTTTAAGTGCTGATGGAATTACAAAACGCCGTTTTAACCCGATGAAGATTTCTGCCTCTTTAGAGAGTTTATTTAGAAGCCATCATGGCCTTGAAGGGCAAGCTGAAGAAGGGATCATTTCCTCTATTAACGAAGTGACAGCTCATGTTGCAAAAACCATTTTTGCCCTTGATCAAGAGTGTCTTACTCGAGAGCAGTTAGAAGAAGTGATTGAAAATTCTCTTATGGAACTTGGATTTTACAATGAAGCTAAGCAATATATTCGATCAAGAAGTGGGGTTGAGGCAGTCAATACTCCAAAAACTGTGGGCAAATCCTTTATTATTACAGGGGAAAAAAATTCAACCTACTCTATTACTGAAGATGATGTAAGAAAGCAAATCACCCATGCGTGTAGAAATACTTTAGGTGTCAATGTCGATACCTTGGTACATGCTTCTTTATTAAATTTTTATGAAGGGATTACAGAAAATGAAGTGGATACTGCTTTAATCATGGCAGCTCGTGCTTGCATTGAAATTGAACCTAACTACACATACGTGACAGCAAAACTTCTTTTAGAAAAAATTTATAGAGAGACTTTAGAGTGCTCTTCTAGAGAAAAAAGTTTTGAACAAAGCTATCGCGACTACTTTATAAGCTATATCCAAAAAGGAATCTCTGTTGAAAGACTGTCCACAGAATTGTACAACTTTGACTTAGATGCTCTATCAAAAGCCCTTGTTCCAGAAAGGGATTACCTCCTTCAATACCTTGGACTTCAAACCCTTTACGACCGTTATTTTATTCATCATAAAGAAAGAAGGCTTGAAACCCCTCAAATTTTTTGGATGAGAGTCTCTATGGGTCTATCCATACAAGAGGAGAATAAAACCCAAAGGGCTATAGAGTTTTACACTATTTTATCAAAGCTTTTATACTCCCCTGGAACCCCTACTTTATTTAACTCTGGAACCAATCATTCACAATTAAGCTCATGCTACCTTTCAACAATTGATGATGATCTATCTCACATTTTTAAAGTGATATCTGATGATGCTCAACTCTCTAAATGGGCAGGAGGCCTTGGAAACGATTGGACAAATGTTCGTGCTACTGGATCAATGATTAAAGGGACAAACGGACGATCCCAAGGGGTGATCCCCTTTTTAAAGGTGGCTAACGACACCGCTGTGGCTGTAAATCAAGGGGGAAAAAGAAAAGGGGCCCTATGTTCGTATTTAGAAACATGGCATCTAGATATCGAAAACTTTTTAGAGCTTCGAAAAAATACAGGGGATGAAAGAAGACGTACTCACGATATGAATACAGCAAACTGGATTCCAGATTTATTTATGAAACGGGTAGAAGAAAATAGCCATTGGACCTTATTTACCCCCTCTGATGTCCCTGATCTTCACAGTCTTTATGGCTCAGCCTTTGAAAAACGTTATGAGGAATATGAAAAACAGGCTGAGGATGGAAAAATTGCTTTGTATAGACGGGTGGATGCTAAAGATCTTTGGAGAAAGATGTTGAGCATGCTTTTTGAAACTGGCCACCCGTGGATTACCTTCAAAGATCCATCCAACGTTCGATCCCCTCAAAGTCATGTAGGCACAGTGCACAGCTCTAATTTATGTACAGAAATCTTGCTCAACACCTCTAAAGAAGAGGTTGCTGTCTGTAACCTTGGGTCTATTAACCTTATTGCTCACTTAGATAGTGAAAACAATATCGATGAAGCCCTCCTTGAGTATACGGTCACAACAGCTATCCGTATGCTTGATAACGTCATTGATATTAATTTCTATCCGATTCCTGAAGCAAAAAACTCCAACAGTAAACATAGACCTATTGGTCTTGGGTTGATGGGTTTTCAAGATCTTTTACACAAAAAATCAATTAGCTATGCAAGTTTTCAAGCCGCTGATGTGGCAGATGATGTGATGGAGAAAATTTCTTACTATGCAATTATTGCTTCATCAAACCTTGCTAAAGAAAGGGGCCCTTATGAAAGCTTTAAAGGGTCTAAATGGGATCAAGGTTTACTTCCGATTGACACTATTGAACTTCTTGAAAAAGAAAGGGGGCAAAAAGTGGATATGGATAAATCCTTTAAAAAGGATTGGGATTTTGTACGCACTCTTGTAAAAAAACAAGGGATGAGAAATTCCAATACAATGGCAATAGCCCCTACAGCAACTATTGCTAACATCCTTGGAGTGTCAGCTTCTATTGATCCTAACTATAAAAACTTGTATGTAAAATCTAATCTTTCTGGGGAATTTACAGTGGCAAATATTTATCTTATCGAAGAGCTTAAAAAACTTAACCTCTGGGATAAAGAGATGATTGATGACCTTAAATACTTTGATGGATCGGTTGCTGAAATTGAAAGGATTCCAGCTCACATAAAGAAAAACTTTTTAACCGCTTTTGAGGTCGATTCCCTATGGCTCATCGAATGTGGAAGTAGACGTCAAAAATGGATTGATATGGGGCAGTCAATGAACCTATTTCTTGCTGAAGCTTCTGGAAAAAAACTCCATGAGATGTACTTTGCTGCGTGGAAAAAGGGGATTAAAACCACCTATTATCTTCGAGCCCTTGCAGCTACAACCATTGAAAAATCGACCACAGATATCAATAAACGGGGACTACAGCCACGATGGATGAAAAATAAATCGGCATCTTCAAATATCGTTGTAGAAAGAAAGGGGCAGGTCTGTTCAATGGATGAGGGTTGCGAATCATGTCAGTAAAAAGAGCTTTATAACAAAAAAACAATAGGAAAAATTTTATGAATAAAAAAGAAAATGAAATTGTAAAACGTTTTGAAGCTAAAGAAAAGCGTTTAATCAATTGTAATCAAGTAGATGTCAATCAAATTATGCCAATGAAATATAAGTGGGCATGGGAACATTACCTTAATGGATGTGCAAACCACTGGATGCCTAATGAAGTGCCTATGGCAAAAGATATTGAGCTGTGGAAGTCTGATGCTTTAAGTGACGCTGAAAGACTCATGGTGATGAGAAATCTTGGCTTTTTTTCAACTGCTGAAAGTTTAGTTGCCAACAATATTGTTCTTGCTATTTTCAAACATGTGACAAATCCAGAAGCACGTCAATATCTTTTAAGACAAGCCTTTGAAGAGGCCTTACACACCCATACATTTCACTATATTGTCGAGTCCTTAGATTTAAATCCTTCTGAAATTTTTAATATGTACAATGAAATTGATGTCATTGGTCAGAAAGATCAATTTGAAATGAAGATCACTCAAGAGATTTTAAAAGAGGGTTTTAGCACCGAAACAGAAGCTGGAGCAAGAAGCTTTTTAAAAAACTTGATTGCCTACTATATTATTATGGAAGGGATCTTTTTCTATAGCGGGTTTGCAATGATCCTATCCCTTCATAGACAAAACAAAATGTCTGGTATTGGAGAGCAATTTCAGTTCATCTTAAGGGATGAAACCATTCACTTAAATTTTGGTATCGATCTTATCAATGGGATCAAGGAAGAAAACCCAAACCTTTGGAGTGAGGCCTTTCAAAATGAAATCATCGACATGATTGATGAAGCTGTAGCTTTAGAAACAGCCTATGCAAAAGCCTGCCTTCCTAAAGGGGTTTTAGGGCTTACTGCTCCGATGTTTGAAGAATATGTGGGCTATATTGCCGACAGACGTTTAGAAAGAATTGGCCTTGCAGCTCGATATAAAAAATCTAATCCATTTCCATGGATGAGTGAAGTCATCGACCTTCAGAAAGAAAAAAACTTTTTTGAAACAAGGGTGACAGAATATCAATCCGCAGCCTCTCTTTCTTGGTAAACATTTTGCCTAAAAGCCCTTTACTCTAAGGGCTTTTAGGTTAAATTTTTATTTCTATACAACATTGTCAACTGAGGATATTTCCCTTGTTCTGAAATAAGAGAAACAACCCTATCTAAAACAGATTGATCTATAGGGGGGGTTATAGAATCAGGGTCTAGTAGCATTTTCAACAAGTCCCCTTGTCTAAATTTTTCATTTTCAGATAAGCCAAAAGAGCTTTTAGCTCCCATAAATTGTTCTTTATCCGTTGTTTCTAGTTGATTGATGACTCTATTTAATTCATCTTCAATTTTTAGACAGGTGTATTTAAGAAAAGGAGCTCCCTGATAAATATTAAACAATTTTATTTGTGATGGATCTTCATTGGCAACTATTTTTGCAGCAGTCAAAAAAATCAATGGGATATGATTTTGATCTAAAACCACGTGTGTAAACATTGGTTCTAAAAGTTTCTTTAAAATCCCTATATAATCACCTTTTTTAATATCATTATATTTAGCATCTTGTGTTTCTTGTGAAAAAATTTGATCCACTGCCCCTTTAACTGCCGCTTCATTACCTGGAACCCTAAAAAAAGCTCTATTAATATCCTCTTTTTGACAGTGTTGAAGAACAAAAGAAAAGTACTGATTTACTTCTGTAAGCCTACCAGGTAACTCCATTGAAAACTCTGCGGTTTTTTGATTTTGAGAAATAGTCACATTAACCAGTCCGAATTCAAATCCTAAACCTTCTATCAACCCTTTTTGAGTAGAGGATAATGTATCCACATTTACAGATCGATCTAAAGCAATTAATAGCTCTTTTAATTCATTTTTAAGCTGATTTCGCTGTTCTAAAGAAGGACTTCTTGAAGAAACTGTGAGGTAGATGTTTTGAATTTTTTCCATTGCTTTATTTGAAAAAGTCTTCTTTAACTCACTAATTTTATTTCGTAATAGATCTTCTTGAGGGGTTACCGCGTAAGAATAAAGATAGCTTACTCCCCTTCCAACATAACTTGTTGCATCCTTTTCTTCTTTTAATCCCTTTTCATATTCTTCCATCTTATTCAGTACTTCAGAAAAGTTCTTAAGATTTTTAGAATCTAAATTATTTAGATCGACTGACTTTATCAATCCTTCTATCGAGGATTGTAAAAGTTTTAAATCTGTGGAGCCTTTTTTTACCTGAGTTGAAGCTGTAACGTCTTTAGAAGCAGCAGCACCCCCACCTAGAGTTGAAGTAAGAACCTCTTGAGCAACCCTAGCAACAGTTTTATCATCTCTATCCCCGCCCTGTTGACTACTGATAGACCTATCCCCATCTGACGTTTTGATAGTTGGGTCTTCTTTAGATCCACCTCCACCAGTAGTTTTATGGTCAGAGTTTGGTCCATTAATATCCATTAATTGCTCCTTTTTTAATTATACTAAATATTAAAAAATAATTAGCAACAGTAAAACATAGGTACTTAAAATAGATTGACTTATGAAATATATAGAAAAATAAAAAGGAAGATAGCCGATTTTCAAGATCCTTTAAAGCCATTGAAGCCTCTTCCTTCAAATTGCCATCATGATTATACTTATTATAGTTTTGCTTGAATCAGTTTGAAGAATTGCCAGTAGCTGTTTTGATCGATCGATAGTCAACCTCCTGTTGAATCTAACTAGATTTTTGTAGATGGAAAGATGTAGTTTTGGTAGAATTGCCCTCTTCATTAGTAAAAAGGTCAAAAGATGAAAGAGGGCGATTGTAGCCATGGATTTATAGTACAACATATAGAGTCTATTGATGAAATAAATGTACAGATCACCCACCTTGTTCATCAAGATCATGGCGCACAGATTTTTCATATTGCTGCCGATGATAAAGAAAATCTTTTTGGTCTCTGTTTTAAAACCTATCCCACAGATGACACAGGGGTCGCTCATATTTTAGAGCATACAGTTCTTTGTGGTTCAAAAAAATTTCCTGTCCATGATCCATTTTTTTCGATGCTTCGTCGCAGCTGCAACACCTTTATGAATGCTTTTACCTCAAAATTATGGACAGGTTATGTCGCTGCTTCGCAAATTGAGAAAGACTTTTATAACATCCTTTCTGTCTATCTAGATGCGGTATTTGCTCCCCTTCTTACAGCTCACAGTTTTATGCAGGAGGGTCATCGAATAGAATTTTCTGATCCAGAAAATATGGGCTCCCCCTTAGAATTTAAGGGGATTGTTTTTAATGAGATGAAGGGGGTCTTTTCAAATCCTTCTTCTATTGCTTGGAGAAGTCTTATCCAGCACCTATATCCAATGACCCCTTATGGATGTGATTCAGGAGGGATTCCAGAAGATATCACCCACCTTACTCATCAACAACTCCAAGAGTTTCATAAAAAATTCTATGATAAGCGTAGATGTGATTATTTTTTCTATGGAGATATCCCTATAGAAACACATTTAGCCTTTTTATCCACCCATCTTTTCACTAAAAAAGAGGAAAAGCTTGAACCTATCCCCCCTGTCGATAAAATTCAAAGATTTACATCTGCTAAAACATTTCAAGAATTTTATCCTTCTACAGATGAAAAAAAGGACCTCACCTACTTTTCTTTAGGATATGTCACCTGTGGTATTGAAGAAGAGGAAGATGCCCTTACTCTCATCCTTTTAGACACCATTTTAATGGATACAGACGCCTCCCTTTTGAAGAAAAAAATCTTATCCTCTAAGCTCTGCTCTGATCTCTACTCTATGTACGACACAGATGCTAGAGAAATTCCCTATATTCTATACTGCATAGGGCTTAAAGGGGACTCAAAGGATCTAGAAAATACCATCCTAAAAAGTTTAGAAGAGATCAAAAATGAGGGGATTTCTCCATCTTGGATTGAAAGCGCTCTTCATCAACTTGAATTTTCTAAACTCGAAATAACCGGTTCTTATGGACCTTACGGCCTTGACTTGATGCAAAAAACCTTAATCCCCTTCCAACAAGGGGGAAGTCTTTCTGATGGTTTAAAAATTCATTCATTAATTGACACGCTAAGAAAAAAACTTTCACACCCATCCTTTCTTCCAGATTTTATAGATAGGATGTTTCTTAAAAATACCCATAGAGTAAGCCTTGTCCTCATCCCTGATCCCACCTTTGGTGCAAAAGAACAAGAAAAGGAGCGTCTTTCTCTAAAAGCTATTGCAAAGAGTTTATCTACTGAGGAGAAAATCGATCTTTCCAAATCGATTAAAGCTTTTGAAAAAGCTCAAATAGATGTTGAAAATGAAAGTATAGACTGTCTTCCTACACTCCAGATTTCAGATATTCCAAAACACGTCCCCTATTACCCTATTTCAAAAATAATGGAGGGATCAAGTACAGTCTACCATCATCATGTCTTTACAAATTCTATTTACTATGTCGACCTTGTTTTTGATATCCCACAAATCCCAGAAGAGGATCTTCCCTATCTTAAATTATTTAGCTCCATTATCCCAGAACTTGGAACTAAAGAATGCTCTTGGGAAGACAATATGCAAAGGATTCAAGAATATTTTGGAAGCCTTTCCTCCACTCTTGCCCTCAATGTACAAAAAGATCACATCAACACCTGCTATCCTACTTTATCCATTTCCTCAAAATTTCTAACACGAAATAGAAAGGAGAGTTTCAAAATTTTAAAGGATACCATTTTAAACATTGACATTGAAGATGTTGAGCGTATTAAAGACTTAATCTATCAAATAGGTTCCTCCCTTGAAAGTGGAGTCAATAAAAGAGCGCTAGAATACGCCTTAAAACAATCCTCTTCTCACATCTCTCCTTGGAATCATCTTGGAAACCTCTGGTATGGCGCTCCCTATTATCGCTTCATTAAAGCCCTTGAAAAGGACTTAAATAAACAGATCTTTTCAATTATAGAAAAGTTCCAGAGTTTTAAAAAGTCTTTATTTCATTTTAACAATGCTCATATTGTGATTTCTTGTGACGACAAAGATTTTAAACAATTGCAAAAAGATCATTTTTATGACCTTATGAGCCTATCAGAGGCTTCGTCATCTTTTTCTCCTTGGATAGAACTCCCTACTCCTCCTGTTGCCAAAAATAAAGGATTCATCATCTCCTCTTCCATAGCTCATAACGCCCTTGCTATATCTACTGTCACCGTTACTTCTGAGCTATCCCCTGCCTTAAAAATTGCCACCTACTTGCTTGAAAACATCTATATCCATAAGTGGGTAAGGGAAAAAGGAGGGGCTTACGGATCGGGAGTCAAATATAATATATTAACAGGGGTCCTTCACCTCTATAGCTCTCGTGATCCCCATATCCATGTAACTATTGACGCTTTTATTGAGGCTTGCTCCAAGCTTGCTGATAGAGAAATCTCTGATAGGGAGCTTACTGAAGCTGTATTAAGCTATATCCAAGATGTGGATTCTCCAGTTCCTGTAAGTTGCAGAGCGACAGTAACCTACTTCCAAGAGAAAGTAGGTCTTTCTAAAGAGGTGCGTCAAACATTTCGTGATGCCATCCTTTCAATCACAAAAGAGGATATTAAACGTGCTGTAAAAGAGGCTATCCTCCCAAGTCTTAAATCTCAAGCCACACAGGTTTCTTGTAGCAATCAATCCAAACTCGAAGAGGCCAACAAAAGTCTTTTACACCCTCTTGTTTTAGAAACTATATAACAAAGAAAAAAAACCCTTTGTTATATAGTTCTGATTTTAAGAAACAGTAAGAGATGTAAATAACGAATGTCCATTAAACGAAAGGAGGGCGACAAGTTTTTTCCCTTTTTCTGTTTTTTCTATAGCCTTTTTTAAGTCTTCAACACTCTGTATTTTATCTCCATTGACTGCAATGATGATACTGCCTACTTTCCATCCAGATCGGTGGGCTAAACTTCCTGGGACAATATCTTTAATCGAAAGCTCCCCTTCTTTAAGTGTCTCAATGACAACCCCGAGTCTTAAAATAGCATCGTCTTTAACAGAGGATTTTTCTGCTAAGGATCCAAGCTCTGTAAATAAAGTGATTTTCTCACCTTTTCTTAACACACTTATTTCACATTTTTTTCCTGCAGGAAGTTTTCCTACCTCGGTAGCAAAACACCTTCCATTTTTTATCTTTGTATTGTTAAAAGAGATGACCAAATCCCCAATCTGTAAACCTGCAAGCTCCCCTGCAGAGTTTTTTTCTACAAAAGAGACAAGAGCCCCTTTTGTCCCTTTTTTATAACCAAAACCTTCAGCTAAATCCTCGGTTAAATCTTGAATACTTACCCCAAGAAAACCTCTATTAACAACCCCTGTACTTTTGACATGTTCATAAACCATTTGAGCAATTTTACTTGGAACAGAGAATCCAACACCCATATTCTTTGAAGAAGGAGGGATAATTGCTGTGTTGACAGCCACCACTTTCCCTTCTAAATCAAGCAGTGGACTTCCACTTGATCCTGGGTTTAATGAAGCGTCGGTTTGAACATAATCCTCAAGCTGTGTAATTTGTAAATTGGTTCTATGTTTTGCGCTAATTACCCCTGCGGTCACTGAATCTTTTAAACGTAATGGGTGACCAATAGCGATAATCCACTGACCTGGTTCTAAATCATCTGAATTGGCAAACTGTAGGTAAGGGAGACCCTTTCCTTCAATTTTTAGTATGGCAATATCAGTTTTTGGATCACATCCAACTAAAACTGCCTTATACTCTGTCTCACTATCATCTTGATACATCTCTACAAGAATTTCTGAGGCATCTTTAACCACATGGTGATTTGTGACAATATATCCGTCTTCAGAAACAATAAACCCAGTCCCAGAGCCTATCTGAGGTTTTCTTTCAAGTGATTCTGGAACATTTCGCGAATTTCCAAAAAAGTTTCTAAAAAACTCATCGTGAAAGGGATCCATCGATCCATAAGCCTTTTCTGTGTGACTATTATTATATTTTGTCTCTATATAAACAACTGAAGAGCGGCACTTTTTTACAACATCGACAAAGGCATTGGATAACCCCTTTCCACAATGAGAACAACTTCCCTTTGGATCTACATTTCCGAGTAAAAAAAGATGTGCACAACACATCATCAATGATAGATATCTATTCATATAACCTCCTTTTAAAAAAAATGATTCTAAAAAGTTTAGGCAATTTTTTCCAAGAAAAAAAAACCCGAAAATCTCTTTTCGGGCTTTTTTATAAAAAAAGAACTTTATTGCTTAGCACACAGATTCTTTTAGTGCTTTTCCAGGACGGAAAGATGGTACTTTTTTCGCCGGAATCTGAAGCTCTTTTCCAGTTTGTGGATTTCTCCCTGTTCTTGCTTTTCTCTTTGTTACTTTAAATGTTCCAAAACCAACAAGTTGAACTTCTTTTCCTTTTTTTAAAGCCTTTTGAATAGACTCAATATATGCATTTAAAAATTTCTGAGTATCAGACTTTGTAAATCCAGTTTTATCAGACAATTCGCCAATCAATTCGTTTTTATTCACTTTGTGACCTCCATGTTAGGTGAGTTAGTTTCTACAGCTTATGCTAAGTTCGAATAGTACACAAGTATTCTGTAGAAATTTTCTACGACAGGGTGAATTTTAGGAGTTTTACCCCCCATTTTCTATTAAGAATTTTTTAAATTCTTCTGAAGAGCGAATTCCATCAAAAGCTTTATCCTCAGTAATTTTTAAGATATCCACTTCTCCAAAAATTTTAGCCCTTCTAAGCCATCCAATCGCTTCAGAGATTTTTTTTTCATAACTTGTTGCAATTGCTGCAATAATAGCAGTTTTACTATCCCTTTGGACATCAAAAGTGGGGTGCGCTAAGGAAATCACCCGAGCAAAATCTTCTACTTGAAAGCACACCTCATAAAATAAAATCTTTCCAGCTAAAGAAAGATTCTTTTCCTCACTTAAAAGAAGTTGGTAACTTTTTTCCTTTTCCCCTTGATTAAAGGCAATTCTTGCAAGATTTTCTTTTGCAAGGGTGTGAATCATCCCTTCATGGGTCGAATAGAGCAGGGTTTCTAGACATTTTTTCGCACTTTGTATATCCCCCTCTTTCATCATCTGGTTTGCTTTATCCATTTTCCCCCTATTTGAATCCATCAGATCTTCTTTAGTAAAATTTCTAAATTGCCTTAGTGTTTCCACACTTTGGAAGGTAAAAAGGAGAAAAACAACCCCGATAAAAAGTTGACCTATATAAAAAAAACCTAGACTTGCTACTGCAGACAAAATGACAGAGAGGATAAATGACACTTTCCAAGATTTATGCCCTATAAACCCTTGCAATAATATCCTTAAAAGGTGTCCCCCATCTAGGGGTAAAATGGGAATTAAGTTGATCACCGTCCAAAAAAGGTTGATAAACTGTGTAACAAGGATAAAGTAGGCAAGCAACGGGCCTACATTTGGTAACTTACTCACCTCATCTAAAGGGATAAACAAAGTGGCAAAATATAAACCAAACCCAAATAAAGGGCCCATTGCAATCACTGTAAATTCCTGCCACCCTTTTAACCTTTTGCCTTGTGGAAGGGTTAATCCTCCAAAGGCAAAAAGTTGAATCTGCGCACTTTGACCAAAAAAGGTTGCGGCAATAGCATGGCCATATTCATGAACTAGGATTGAAAGAAAAATCACTGCAGCCCAAATAAGGGTTCCTACCAAAGAAAAGGTATTAAGAAAACCTAATATAAAAGCCATTACAAAAAATGAGGGGGCTATTTTTACTGGAATTTTTTTCATTATCCAAAGGCCCTCAACATCGCTTTCCCCATTTCATCGGGGGTCATTGCAACAATGATGTTAGCCTCTTGTAGAGCCAAAATTTTATCATCAGCCCCTCCCTTTCCCCCTGAAATAATAGCCCCAGCATGACCCATACGCCTTCCTGGAGGGGCTGTTTTTCCAGCAATAAAGGCGGCAATTTTTTTTGTGCAATGCTGTTTAACCCATTTTGCTGCCTCTTCTTCAGCATTGCCTCCAATTTCTCCAATTAATAAAATCCCTTCTGTTTCAGGATCGTTTTCAAAAAGCTTTAACACATCAATAAAGTTTGTCCCATTGGTTGGATCGCCCCCAATTCCAATACATGTTGTTTGACCTAATCCTAATGTTGTTGTCTGCCATACAGCTTCATAGGTAAGGGTTCCTGATTTTGAGACAATCCCAATTTTCCCCCTTTTATGAATATATCCGGGCATGATTCCAATTTTACATTCATCAGGGGTAATAATCCCTGGACAATTAGGTCCAATTAACCGGCTTTTGCTCTGTAAAAACCTCTCTTTAACCTTTAACATATCTAAAATAGGGATCCCTTCAGTGATACACACAATTAAACCAATCCCAGCCTCTTCAGCCTCTAAAATGGCCGCAGCGGCAAATTTTGGGGGGACAAAAATCATTGTAGCATCGGGCTCTAACGCTTTTTTTGCTTCCTTTACTGTATTAAAAATAGGAAGGCCATGTTCAGAGCTTTCTCCCCCTTTCCCAGGGGTTACCCCCCCCACCATCTTTGTCCCATAGGCTAAACATTGAGCTGTATGAAAACTGCCTGCCTGACCTGTAATTCCTTGACAAATGACCCTTGTATTTTTATTGATTAATACACTCATTGTTTCCTCCCCACTTCAGCAACAATTTTTTTCGCAGCATCCCCTAAATTATTTGCCGATATCACATTAAGACCCGATTCATTGATAATTTTTTTCCCTTCCTCCACATTTGTCCCCTCTAAACGGACCACTAAGGGAACTTTTAGGTGGACCTGCTTGACAGCATCAACAACCCCTTGCGCTATAACATCACATTTCATAATCCCCCCGAAAATATTGACTAAAATGCCCTTCACCTTTGGATCACTTAATATGATTTTAAAACTTTCCACCACCTTTTCTTTATTAGCCGAGCCCCCCACATCTAAAAAATTTGCAGGCTCGCCCCCTTTTTCCTTAATAATATCCATTGTAGCCATCGCAAGACCTGCACCATTAACCATACAACCAATATTGCCATCCATTTCTACATAGGCTAAATTTAAATCATGAGCCCTTCTTTCCCCTTCACTTTCTTGAGATGGGTCATACATTGCAGCAATATCTCTTTGTCGATATAAAGCATTGTCATCAATATTCATCTTTGCATCTAAAAGGTATAAATACCCCTTTGGATCTTTAATCAACGGATTGATCTCTAAAATGGAACAATCTGTTTCCATAAAAGCACGAACAAGCTCCTTAATGATCTCTTCCCCTTGAACGGCACTTTTCCCTGCCCAACCCATAAATTCAACAATTTCATCTACTTGATCATCTGTAATTTCACCATTAACACCCAGAGGGGTTTTTAAAATCTTTTCAGGGCTATTTTTTGCTACCTCTTCAATATCCATCCCCCCCTCCTGTGAAGACATAATTAAGGGGCAAGCATTTTCTCTATCTATAATAATACCAAAATAATACTCTTTTTCTATGTCAGCTAATTCGCTAATCATTACTTTGTGGCAAATAATTCCCGACGGCCCTGTTTGTTTTGTGACCATCTTCATTCCTAAAAGGTTAGAGGTGTGCGTCATCATTTCATCCACTGTTTTTGCCACTTTTACGCCACCTGCTTTGCCCCGCCCCCCTGCATGAACCTGAACTTTTATCACAGCCTTACTCTTTCCAAATATTGTGATTTGATCCCTAATGCTTTTCCTATCCTCCACAATGACAAAATCATGGATCGGTAAACCGTATCTTTTTAGAATTTGTTTCGCTTGAAATTCATGAATATTCATAATTCACCCCTTATTAATTTGGATTAATGGGTAAATTAATATTAAGATTCAATTAAAATATGTAAAATTAAAACCTTTATAAAAGCTTGATTTTATTGGATTTGATCTTTTCACCCCTAAACAAGAGGTTTTCATATCGTTTTAAAGGGTCTGGCAATAGGTGCAACACTTTTCAAAGGTCTCTTTATAACTCTTCACCTGCTCTCTAGAAAGTCCTGCAATCACCGCCGCTGCCTTTTCATCATCACGATATGAATCAAATTTTTGATGAAGAAATCCCCCGTTAAAAATTTTATAAAACAAATAGTAACCAAAAGAAAGAAGATTATCCCTTTTCAAATCTTCAAGTATGTCAATAGATTTTTCAATAGAAGTTTCTGTACAAAGAAAAGAATAAAAAAAAGCTATCTTTAAAAAATTTAAACTTCGTCTTTTTTTGTCTTTATTATTTAAAATGAAATTCACCATTTGATCCAAAAGAGCTTCAATTTTTTGAGGGTTTGCTTTACCCCTATACACATTATATACCCTAAGTAATTGAATTCCGGAATTTACATCCCCTTGATCAACTCCTTTTTGAAACCAGTCTATCGCAGTGTTTATATCAAATTTTCCATACCTATCTGTAGAATAGATTTTTCCAATCTGGTGGGCAGATTCTTTTATTCCATCATTATACGCACTTTCAAAAAACTTTACACTTCTATTAATTTCATCTTCAATGATTTCACCTTGATTGGCAATCAAGTGTGCAGCAAAATAATACTTAGCCTTTGCGTTGCCACTATCTGCTTTATTGAAAAGATAACGCTTCTCTTTTCCATTAATTGGATACTTTGCTTTTATTTTATTAAAAATAACCTCTAATTTAAAATCTTTTATTGATTCTGATTCTTTTCTTATATCTTCAAGTTTTTTTTTCCAGGGCCCTTCAGTGTTTTTTGGAATGCTTTCCAAGAATTGTTTACCCTTTTGTAGATCTTTATAGCCTCCAAAATCCCCCAAGGTAATACGTGCTGTCATATATAATATTTCAGATTTACACATTTCTGTTGGAAACCGACCTTTCATTATTCCTAGGACAGCAAGAGCCTCTTTTGTCCCTTTTTTAGATAATAATCGCATAACGACTTGCTTTGACTCTTCCCAACTCAATGTATTGAAATTTAATTGATTATATTTTGAAAGAATTCCACTGGCTGTCACTGCTTCATTAACTCTATTGATAGTTTCTGAACCCATTCCTGATGGAGGGAGAGGGTGGCTTGATTGAGGGGGGGATACACCCCCCAAGGGTGAAATAAATGTCATTTTTTCCTTTTTTTTGAATTTTTTTCGAAATAGTGTATCACCACACAAAATAAAAAACCATTTAAATTATATAATTCATTGAAACAATAAATGATTTTATTTCAAAATTTTTATTAATTGTTCAATTTGATCTTTGATTATTGGAAAAGGTGCGATTCTTTTTTTATAAAAGGATCAAAGCACCACTATTATAAAGATGTATACAATTTTAAAGCAGCTATTCTTGAACTGCTTAATTCTATAATAGGATAAGGGTACGTTTTTCCAAGTTCTACCCCAGAAGAATCTAAAATATCTTTTGGAGCTGTCCACGGTTCATGGATATATTTAGCTGGAAGATCTATTAACTCTTTAACCCACCTTTTTACATATTTCCCCTCTGCATCAAATTTTTCCCCTTGAGTTACGGGGTTAAATATCCTAAAAAAGGGGGCTGCATCAACACCGCACCCAGCAACCCATTGCCAGCTTGCACTATTGTTTGCTAAATCTGCATCAACAAGGCAATTCCAAAACCAATCCCGACCATGATGCCAATGAATATTTAGATTTTTCACTAAAAAGGAGGCCACAACCATCCTTGCCCTGTTATGCATATATCCAGTTTCCCAAAGCTCCCTCATTGCTGCATCAATAAAAGGATATCCTGTCTTTCCTTCTTGCCAAGCCTTTAAAAGGGAGGTGTTTTTTTTCCATGGATAGCTATTGAATTTTGGATTAAAATTTTTTTCCTCTAAAGTGGGGAAAAAATAGAGTAAGTATGTGGAAAATTCCCTCCACATAAGTTCACTGATAAAAAAGGCTTTATCCTCACTATCATGAACACCATCTAATTTTGCAACCACCTGGGCGGGAGAAATTTCTCCAAAATGAAGATAAGGGGATAAATGCGAGGTGTGTTTTTCTGATGGAAAATCCCTTCCGACACGATAGCCTTTTATCCCTTCTTTTATAAATTGTTTTAATTTTATCTCAGCTCCTTTTTCCCCCACCTCCCAATTCTCCTCTATCTTCTTTCTCCAGGGGTTTTTTGGGAGAAGGTTAAGAGCATCTATAGTCACACAATGTTTAAGATCTTTGATAAGATCTAGCTTGGTTGGGGTTGAAATGGGTTTTCTAAAGGGGAATTTTAAGGCATTTTTTTTAAATGGGGTAAATACCTTATAAAAAGTTCCATCCTCCTTGGTAAGGGTTGAAGGGTGGTAAAGGAAATTGGCATTAAATGCAGTGGAGTTAATCCCCTTACTTTTACAAAAGGCAACCACTTCCTTTGTCTCTTTTATAATCCATGGTTCATAGCATAAATTAAAGTAGAGGTGATCTACTTTATAATCTTTAACTAGTTGAGAAAAAACAGAAATAGGATCTTTTTTATACACGTGCAAACAACTTTTCAACCAATGGTTTAAACTGTGAAGACTATGATGCAAAAAGATTTTAGACGCCTCTCCTAGGGTTGAAGGATCGCAGATGTAAATAGGGAGAATCTTCCCCCTTTTTGAAGCTTCCCATAAAGGGGGGTGATCAGAAATTCTTAAATCTTGTCTATACCACACAATAGATAATTGCTCATTCATATTTACCCTTTTTTTTATCTTTGTAGTATACTCATTTATCAATAAAACCCAAGCAAGAAAATCCCCTTTTGACTATACTTCATCCATGTTTACCTTTTTAAAAAGTGCCCTTTCTAAAACCTCATCCTTTTTCTCTAAAAAGCTACTGTCACTATTTTCCACCCCTTTTGATGAAACTTCTAAAGGGGTCCTAGAAGAAATTCTCTATGAGGCAGACCTTGGATCCTTAGTTGTCGAGTACTTTCTTGAAGAAATTTCTTCGTTTGCAAGAAAGAATCCAAAAATGTTAAAAGAGGGTTGCCTTGATGAATTAGAAAGAATTGCCCTCACAATTCTAGAAAAAAAGATCCCCCCTCTTGGAAAAGAGGGTGCCCCTAAAGTGATTTTAGTGGTGGGGGTTAATGGAAGTGGAAAAACAACCTCTATTGCAAAACTTGCTCATTACTATAAAGAAAATGGAAAAAAGGTTCTCCTTGCTTGTGGGGATACTTTTAGGGCTGCTGCTACCTATCAACTTGAACTCCACGCAAAAAACCTTGATATCGATATTGTTTTAGCTAAACATGGGGCAGATCCATCTTCAGTTATTTATGATGCAATCAATAAAGGAAAGCACGGACACTATGATGTGGTTATTTGCGACTCTGCGGGGAGGTTGGAATCAAAAACTGAACTTTTAGAAGAGCTTAAAAAAATAGCCACCGTAGCAAAAAAATTAGATCCAAATGCCCCCCATGAGGTTTTTTTAACCATTGATGCAGGTCTTGGATCGGCATCCATAGCTCAAGTGGAACGTTTTCAAAAATACATCCCCCTCACAGGCCTTATCCTCACAAAAATTGATTCCACATCTAAAGGGGGAATTGCCCTTTCCATTTATAAAAAGTATGCCATTCCTATAGTTTATGTTGCCTTTGGAGAAACTGTTTGTGATTTTTCACCTTTTGATGCAAGATCCTATGCTAAGGCCCTATTTAAGGAATAAGCGATGATTGATTTTGATTCTATAGAGTTTTTTTTTGCAAACACTCCACATCGATTTTTTGAGGATTTTAATCTTTCTCCCCCTTTAACAAAAAAACAGATTCAAGAAGAGCTTTTGCCTCCCCCTGTAAAACAACGCCCTTTTCCTCAGGAAAAAAAAGGAGTTGAGCCTCTTTTTACACCGGTAGAAAAAACTGAACCTAATAAAGAGCCATTTTATTCTAAATGGGAAGAAAAGTATAAAACCCTTCACGCGGAAAATTTACTTGCCAAAGAGCCGTTTAAAAGATATGCCCTTTTTGTTGTTGATCAAGAAAGTGACTCCCCCTTTGCTAAAAAAATATGCGAAGCCATTTCTAGTCGTTTGATAAAAACTACCTATTGTGTGATCAAGGGATCACTTAAAGAGCTCATTGATACACACCAACCCTCTCATTTAATCCTTACTTTTATTGAAAAGGAAAAGCACACCCTCCCCGTGATTAGAATCGATGAAATTAAAACCCTTGAAAAAGACCTCTTCAGAAAAAAAGAGGTTTGGGAACGTTTAAAAACCACTTTAAGAAGCTAAATGTGAGGACATCTTTTAAAAACAATGACCTTATTTGTAACTGTTTTACTCGATAAAGGGGTGAAAAAGCCCCTTACCTACTCAGTGCCATCTCATCTTTTAGATCAAGTAAAAGAAGGGAAAAGGGTGTTTGTCCCTATTCAAAAAAGGACAACAAAAGGGACAATCCTCTCTTTAGAGAAAAAGGCTCCCCCTTATGAAGTAAAAGAGGTTTGTGAAGTGATTTCTGAAGAGATCATCCATAAAGATTTAAAAAAACTTGCAGAGTGGATGGCTGATTATTACGTAACACCCCTCCCTTTTGTTTTAAAAACCCTTCTACCGGCATCCCTTCGTAAAGATATGAAAGAAAAGATGCAGTTTAAAATCACACCGTTATTAAAGGGGGAGAAGTTAATTGCCTATACAGAGAATTTAAGAGCTAGCCACCCAAAAAGGGCAGCTATTTTAGATATTCTCCTTACTGATAAAAAAGGGATTTTTTTATCAAAACTTATAGAACAAAAAGTCTCATTGTCTGCAATAAAAAGCCTTGAAAAGGAGGGTATCATAAGAAAAGAAGCTGTTGAAGTGGACCGCAGTATTCTCCAAGAGATCCCCTTTTTCAAAACGGCTAGAAAACAACTTAATGAAGAACAGCAAAACGCTTTTGACGCCATTTGCGCCTCCTTAGAAGGGGGAGAATTTAAAACCTTTCTTTTACATGGAATTACAGGAAGTGGAAAAACTGAAGTCTATTTACAAGCCATTGAAAAGGCCCTTTCTCAAAATAAAGGGGTATTAATGCTCATCCCAGAAATTGCCCTTACAGCTCAAACTGTAGAAAAGTTTAAACACCGCTTTGATGACAGGATCGCTATCCTTCACTATAGATTAAGTGATGGAGAAAAAAATGATGCGTGGAAACAGATTTCAAAAGGAAATATTCCAATAGTCATTGGCGCTAGGTCTGCTGTTTTTTCCCCTCTTCCACACTTAGGGCTGATTATCGTTGATGAAGAGCATGAACTTTCATATAAACAAATCGATGAGATGCCTTGCTATAATGCAAGAGATGTTGCCGTTGTTAGAGGAAAATTAACCCATAGCACTGTGATTTTAGGGAGCGCAACCCCAAGTCTAGAAACAATCTACAATGTCATGGAAAAAAAATATCACCTCTTAAAAATGAACTCTCGAGCGGTTTCAAAAAACACCCCCACTATTGAAATCATCGATATGAATGAAGAAAGAGAAAATGGAAGAGGATTTACCATGCTCTCTCAAACCCTTCTTTCTGAAATTAAAAAGCGGATAGATATAGGGGAACAAATTATCCTCTTTTTAAATAGACGGGGATATTTTTCGTGCCAAGTGTGCACCTTATGTAACAAAACCATTTCTTGCCCCTCCTGCGACAGCTCTTTAACCTACCATCGGGGGGATAAAGTTTTAGCTTGCCACCTTTGTGGCTATGAAAAAAAGGCCCCGATTACAAAGTGCCCTTCATGCGGGGCTATGGAAACTTTAAAATATCGCGGCCCTGGAACCGAACAGGTCGAAAGTGCCCTTCATGCTATTTTTCCTGAAATTCGAACCCTCCGTATGGATAGAGATACAACCAAACATAAAGGCTCTCACGACCTTCTTTTAAAACAATTCAGGGCAGGAAAAGCAGATCTTTTAATTGGAACCCAAATGATTGCTAAAGGCCTTGATTTTCCCTTAGTCACCCTTTCGGCAGTTATTGGTGCCGACACCTCATTACACATCCCAGATTATCGCTCCACCGAATCCCTTTTTCAAGTGATGACTCAAGTTGTCGGAAGATCTGGACGGGGAGAACTTCAAGGTACTGCCCTTATCCAAACCTATTATCCCGATCACCCTGTAATGAAATCTGTTCAAAAAGCTGATTTTCAAGGATTTATAAAAGAAGAGCTTTCTGATAGAAAATTGTGTAACTACCCCCCATATACAAAAATTATTAAACTTATTTTTACATCAAAAGATAAGCAAGGGTGTGAAAAAAGCTCTAATGAGGTCTATAGCTTTCTAAAATCTGCACCCATTAAAGAGACTTGGATCTATAAGCCCACCCCTTGCGGCCATCCAAAGATTAACGAAAACTTTCGTTTTCAGATACTTATAAAAACAAAACAAGTAAATTCAGTCACAAAAATTTTGAAAAGGATCCCTGTAAAAATGCCTTCAAAAGTACGCCTTTTAATCGATGTAGGGTCTACATCCTCTTTTTCTTAAAAAATTTTTGAATTCTTCGCATGAATTGAAATAATTATCCTTTTTTAAAAAACCTATAAAACGTATAATTGAGATATATTTAAAGGTTCTTATGAAATCATCGAATACTTCAATTTCTTTTGGAAATAGTACGCCTTCTATTGAAAGTTTTTTTACGATAATGACCCGTGCAGAAGTTAACGCAATCAAAGAACGTTTAAAAAAAATTGATACCCTTATGAAACATCGTTCCCATATATTGGGATTTATTTTTTCCTTTGGCATCTATTATGTATTTAGAGTGATTCAACGTATGTGTATAAAAGAGTGCTTAAAAATGAAACAAAGAGATCTTCACTTAAGTAAAGTTCCAATCGATGGATAGAATATTTTTTGACATCTCCCCATGGCTAAAGCCGGGGGAGATGTCAACAGTATTTGCCCCCTATAAAAAGATCTTTTTTTTCACAACCTATTGATAAAAACAAGTTAAATTTGTTAATGTATGCGAATTTTGATTTTTTTAATGTATTTTAATGTTAATTATGGTAAAATAAAATAAATTAACATTTTAATTATGAAAGCATTAATTAATGAAAATTCTTCTTTAAGTTGTAAACCATTTAATGAGAGGGATTTAGCTGGTATTGACATTGATTATTTGAAAAGAATGGAGACAATTCTTTATCCTCAAGAAAAGCTCAATTTTTTAGC
>Ga0172367_10001043_pt1 | contig 41734 bp, 35 predicted proteins | sample Lak10m_FD_114542 | JGI IMG/M metagenome (GOLD analysis project Ga0172367, IMG submission 114542) | Freshwater microbial communities from Kabuno Bay, South-Kivu, Congo - kab_022012_10m | ecosystem: Environmental > Aquatic > Freshwater > Lake | place: Democratic Republic of the Congo: South-Kivu... | reverse complement strand
CAGGCGCGCCACTTCCTGTCCCAGCAGGTTGTGGATGCTCAGGCGCACGGGGCCGGCCTGGGCAAGCGTGAAGGCGATCTGCGTGGAGGGATTGAAGGGATTGGGCCAGGCGCCTTCCAGGGCCGTGGTCAAGGGCCGCACCGGCTCCCCACCCGTTCCGTTGACACTGACATGCATCGCCACCGGCACCGTCTGCTGCAGGTGGTTCAGGTCGTTGGTGGTGAGCATGAGGGCCGTCTCGTAGGTGCCGACGGGCAGGGGGAAACCCGGCACGCTGGTGAAGCGCACCTGCACATAAGTGCTGTCGCCGCCCGCCACCAAGCCGCTGGTGGGGCCTTCGGTCGCCACCCAGGCCGGCGGCGTGAGACGCACGGCCCAGGGCAGTTGGGCGCTGACATCCTGGTTGTGGATGAAAGTGAAACCCTCCTCGCCGGCCACACCCTGCAGACCACAAGTGCCGCCCGTGTTCACCGGATAGTTCCCGCCGCCCACGCTGCCGATCTGGATGGTCACCTCGCCGTTGGTCTTCATCACCACCTGGGCACGGATGGGTCCGCCGTAGATGAAGGGATTGTAGTGGGGCACATTGTCCCAGGACACCACCAGGGAGTCCTGGCCATTGGTCCACCACCACACCTGGTCGGGATGCGCCGCCTCGGGCTTCAGGTCCTCCCACCAGGGGGCAATCATGTAGGCCGGCGCATTGGCGCTGGGCAGGGCGATGTTCTGCGCGCCACCGTTCTGGCCGCTGAAGGTGATGTAGCCGTTGGCGCTCACTTGCACCTGGGTGAAGGCCTCGCCGTAAAAGAACTGGGTGTAGCCCAGGTCCAGCGGCTCGGTGATGCCGTCGTGGTCGGCGAAGCTGAGGTTGACACGGTCTTCCGGCGCCAGCCAGTTGTAGGTGGGGCCGTCGTCTTCCGCGCTGTCCTTCCAGATGTAACCGAAATCGTCCGGGCCGCCACTGTCGCGTGCCAGACCGCCATCCAGCAGGGTGGCGCTCCAGATGAGGGGCAGCTCGCCCTGGTTGCGGATGAGCAGGCTGTCGGCGCCCGTGTCACCGCTGATGAGGTCCACCAGCACGCTCTCCGAACCGAGTTCGAGGGCGGGCGGCGTCAGGCTGCTGGCGGCGCTGGTGGTGAAGTAGATGGCGGTGTTGTCAGTGATGGTGTGCATGGTGGCGGCATTCACCTGGGCGTTGCGCAGGGTCATGCCACGGGTGCTGGTCTCGTCCTTGATGCCCACGGTGCAGTAGGGGAAGTCCGTCCACGAGCTTTGCGAGTCGTTGAAATCCTGATACTGGAAGAGGAAGGGCCCGTCGCCCGTCATCGTGGGGTGGTAGAGCGGATCGTAGAGCACCACCTGGAAGCTGTTGGGGCCACCGGACTCGTTGGCCGTCACTCCGCGCCAGCTGATGATGTAACGGTGCTCCACCGCATCGTACCAGGCCCACACGCCAGCCGTGGTTCCCGTGGTGAGGTGGTCGTCCCACATGGGGGCGATCATGGCGTCGGGGCCCATGCCGCTGGGCATGTAGTGGTTGCGGAAGTCGTACTCGCCGAAGCCCGCGTCATCGAAGGCGAGGAAGCCGTTGGAGCACACCATGGCCCGGGTGTAGTTGCGCCCGTAGTAGGTGAAGGTGAAGGGCAGGGTCACCCACACACCATCGTCCTGCTCATTGCCGTTGTCCTGGATGTTCAACTCCACACCCTGGCCGCCCTCGGCGGGGGCGACGGGAATCCACTCGTAGGTGGGGGCCAGATCGTAGTTCGTATCCGTGCTTTCGAAGGCCCAGTAACCGTAGCCGTCGGGACCGGTGGGGTCGCCCACTCCAGGGGTGCCCACCACGGCCAGCAACTCGCTTTGGCCGGCGGCGCCGTCGGAAGTGCTCCATTCAAGCGTCAGGGGCAGCTGATAGCCCACCATGGTCAGGGTGTTGATGAGGACACTGAAATCCGCCGTGGCGCTGCCACCGGCGGACACATCGCCCACCGCCTGGGGGGGACTGGCCACCTGGCCGTAATAGGCGTTGCCGCTGGTGAGGCTCAGCAGCAGGTCTTCCGCCGTGCGCGAACCCAGGTTCTGCAGGCTGACGCGCAAGGTGCGGGTTTGGCCGGGGGTCAGGGGACCGCCGGGGGTGCTGGTGCCGGTGGGCGAGGGCTGGGGTGCGCTGACCTCGAGCCAGGCCGCGCGCTCCACGACGCCCGCGTTGTTCACCGTGAGCGCCAGGGGAAGCACCTCGCCATCGGACAGAGTGGAGAGCGGGCTGATGGCCACCGCCGTGAGCACGGTGCTGGCACCGGGGGCCAGGTCCGGCAGGGTCTGCTCCGGAGCCACAAGCGCGCCATAGGCGGGATCCAGGGCGAAGCTCACCGTGGCGCCGCTGAGGGAGGCGCTGCCTGTGTTTTCCAGGGTCAGGGTCACTTGCTGGTTGGTGGCGCCGGGGTGCAGGCTGCCGCCGTCGATCTGCGCGTCGGCCACGGCCACATCCACCGCCTGGGTGGTCACGGCAATGTCCTGCAGCACGGGAATGTGGCGACGATGGGTGGCGGTCACCTTCAGGGTGCCGGCCACGAGACCGTCCAGGGGCAGCAGCACCTGGCCTGCGGCGTCCGTCAGCAGGGTCTGCTGCAGCAGCTGGCCGCCGCCTTGGTTCTGGTAAACGCACACGGCGGCTTCTGCCACCGGCGAGCCGTTGGACAGCACCGTCAAGGCGAGGTGGTCGGCGCCAAGACCCAGGCTGGCGGGCAGGCCCTGGATGGTCATGGCCGCGGGAACGCCCACCCATTGACAGGTGCCCGGATCGCCCATCAGGTTGCCCCAGTTGGCGAAGTTCGAGGCCTGTCCCTGATCGCTGGGCGGAAGGGTCTGGTAGAGCTCGTACTTGCCCTGAAGCAGGCAGGCGCCCACCTCGGGAAGGTCCTGCTCAAGCAGTCCGCCATAGTAACCGCCCACCACCACATTGTTGTAGCGCGTGTGCGTGCTGGCCGTGGCGAAACCCATGCAGGCCACGGCGCCGCCGGGCGTGCCCGCGTTGCCGGCCTCGAAGAAAGCCTCCGTGTAGTCGTCGCCACCGTTGAAGTCACCCGTGGAGCAGGTGAAGATGGTGGCCACCGGCGTGCGCGGTCCCTGGGTGAGGTTGCGGATCTGCGAGGGATCCAGGCCTTCCATGCCGATCCAGCCGCGGTAGTTGTAGAAGCTGAGGCCGTCGTTGAACCACTGCACCACATGGCTTGCGCCCACGCAGAAGTTGGTGTCGATGTCGTCGTAGCCCCGGCGGCTCACCATTTCGGCGGCGATGTTGCGGCTGAGAATCTTCATGGAGAGGGCGCAGGCGCTGCTGCCCACGGTGAAACCCGCCCGTGTGAGCCAATTGTCGTTGTCCACATAAGGCGTGCTCTCGTAGGCGATGATCTTGTTGCACACCGTGGTGAGCTGGGTGGCGTTGTCGCAGCTCATGCGGCCCACCGCCACATCGCCCAGGATATCATTGCCCACGATCTTGGCGTAGAAGTGGTCGTAGCTGGTGCCATCGCTGGGAAGGGCGTAGCTGCCTTCCGTGTCGCCCACCAGGAGCACGAAGTCCACCGGATCGGCGCTGTTGTACTCGGTGATGATGCGGTTGCGAATGTTGGTGGTGGTGAAGCTGATGTCCGTGGAGCTGACCACCGTCACCTTGTGGCCGCGGCGACGCTTCCACTCGATGTAGTTTTGCAGCGCGCTCACGCCCAGGGCCTGGGTGTTGGCGAAGATCAGGTAGTGGCCGGGCAGGCGGCCGGGATTGAAGCCCACCGTTTCCATGGCGCCGCTCTCGGCGGCCTGGGCATGGGTCATCTGGGGCAGGAACTGGCTCTGCAGCACCGGAGTGGGATCGGCCAGGGGGCCCGTGCCCGCATTCACCAGGTTTTCACCGGCGAAGTCCACGCGCACGCGCAGGTGGCGCAGCACGCGCCCCTCACCCGTGACCGGGTTCACCTGCACCGGGTAGAAAGAGACCTTCATGGCGCGGGCGTCGCGCAAGAGAACCGGTTCGTCCAGGTCGTAGAGGCGGCCGGGAAACTCGCTGTCCGCCAGGTAGACCGACTCGTCCTGCAGCCAGGGCAGCGGCAATTCCGCCATGGTGTGCAGTCGTTCCTGGTTGGGTGCGGGAATGAGCCCGTGCAGGGGCTCAAAGTCCGCCTCCAGCACCGTCAGCTGCATGTCGCTGCGATCGGGCATGCCGATGAGACGGTGGAAAGCGGGCAGGTCCGGTGCGCCGGGTTGGGCCATGAAGCCGCTGCCCTCCATGGACAGCATGTCCATGGCCTGGCCGTTCATGTGCTCCCGGCTGATCTCCAGCGGTGGAAAGTCCAGGTCCAGGACCAGGGCCCCGCTGCCGCTGCCCACGGACTCCATGCGTAGTCCGGCCTTGGCGCCGGGCGCAAGGGACAACAAAAGTAGGGCCGGCATCAGGACCAGAATGGCCCGGACATGGCGTTGACAGGCACGAAAAGTCATTATCCTCTCCGGCGCTGGGCTTCCACTCGCAGGTGGAAGGTGCTGCATGTGAACGGTTCGGTGTGCCCCTCGGGAAAGGCCCGAGTGTGTGACGTGTCGAAGTTGGCAAGGGAAAGCAAGAATCGTACCATGTTAATGGTGCTGTTTTGATCTTGACAGGGAGTCCCATGCTTCAGACTTGGCTGTATGCGATCGGCAGCGTGCTCGTTGTCAGCTCCGTCTCCCTGGTGGGTGTGTTGACACTCAGCTTGGGCCTGCCTCGGCTCAAACGCCTGCTCCTGGTGCTGGTCAGCCTGAGCGTGGGCACCCTCTTTGGCACCACCTTCTTTCACCTGATTCCAGAAGCATTTGAAAAGCAAGGCTTTGGGCCGGAAGTTCCCCTGTGGATCCTGGCGGGCCTGCTGCTCTTCTTTGTGCTGGAGAAGTTCATCCACTGGCGGCACTGCCATGTGCCGGCTTCCAGCGACCACCCCCACCCGGTGGTTTTCATGAATTTTGTGGGCGATGGCCTGCACAATTTCATCGACGGCGTCCTGATGGGCGCGGCCTTCTTGGTGGATGTGCCCACGGGCATCGCCACTTCGCTGGCCGTGCTCATCCACGAGATTCCCCAGGAAATCGGCGATTTCGGCACCCTCGTTTGGGGTGGCCTGCCTGTGCGGAAAGCCTTGATGCTCAACTTCGCCAGTGGGCTCTTCGCCTTGCTCGGCGCCCTTCTCGTCTTGCTCCTTGGGGCCCGGGTGGCGGGATTGGAAACGCAGATCCTGCCCCTCACGGCGGGAGGCTTCATTTACATCGCCGGCAGCGACCTCATTCCCGAACTGCGCAAGAACACCGGTGCCCGGGACTCCGCCATGCAAGTGGGCGCCATACTGACAGGACTGGTTCTCGTGTTCACACTTACACGATTTCTGTCCCATGGCCATACGGATGCGAAAGAGGACGGACATCAGCATGCCGCTGCGGGCACGCAAGTGGTGCGGGTGGCAGAGCTGTCTGCCTGTTAGGAGCTCCTGACAGCCTGTCTGGAATTGGAAGTTGGCCCGGCTTTGCCGTCGCCTCAACCTGTTATTTCCGCACTGCTTCAGTCCCCTTATTTTGGGCCCTTCCTTTGCTGCGCCTGCAAGCAAAGCCGACGATTCACGGTCTTCAAAGTGGAAGGACAGCACATGTCCCGTCCAAGCTCGTGCCCTGGCTTCCCGACCCTGGGAAGCCTCACAACCCTGTTGGCCTTCCTGATCCTTGGGATCTCGGGCGTTGGCGCTGTGGAGCGCTGGAGCACGGGGGATCCAGCAGGCCCGGCCTGTCAGCTGGAACTGCTGCAGGAGGACGCCACTGGGCTCACCCTCTCCTTCGTGGTGAACTGGGTGGAGCTGGAACCCACGGCGGAAGGGTGGCGCATCGCCCTGCCCGGCGAAGGAGAGGCCGGTCTGCCCGGTGACCCAAGCCTGCCCGCCGTGGGACGCCTCTTGGCCGCCCCGGGCGATGCCCGTGCGCAGGTGGAAGTGCTGGGCGTGGAGGTGGCAAGTCGCGTCCTTGACAGGGTGGCGCCCCGCCCCTGGCCCGCCTCCGACCGCCCGGACGCGCCGGCCCGTGCTGCGGAAGCATCGCAGGCCTACGCCCAGGGCACGGGCTGGCCCGCCACCTGGCTGGGTGAGAACACCAGCTCCCTGTGGATGGGGCACCGGGTGCAGGCGCTGGATCTTTTCCCTCTGCGCTGGATCCCCAACGAGGGCCGTCTGGAAGTGCTGCAACGGGCCACGGTACGCATCAGCTGGTTGCGCAATCAACTGCCCGTGCCCCTGCCCAGGCACCTTGACGCCGAAGCGCTGACTCTTGTGCGCCACGGCGCGCTGAACAGCGGCAGTCCCTGGCTGGCGGAGGAGGACCGCACGGTGGAGGACGCCCAGCCGGGAAGCTATCTGGTGGTGGTGCCCGACGCGGCGGAGAGCGCCATGCGGGAGTGGATCCAGTGGAAGCGCCAGCTGGGCCACGAAGTGCGCGTGCTGCGCGAGAGCGAGGCCGGCGGCCAGGATGCCACCACCGCCCAATTGCACAGCGCCATCGCGGCGGAGTTCACCGCCTCGCCCTTCCAGTACCTGCTGCTGGTGGGCGATGTGGACCGCTATCCCAGCGGCACGGAGCTGGACTACAACTTGATGGGGGATTTCACTCCCGGCGGCCAGTACGCGGAGAGCGGCTGGGGAGGACGCTGTGGGAGCAGCTATTGCATCGTCACCGACCATCCCTTCGCGCTGCAGGAGGGCGACGACTATTTCGCCGACCTGCTGGTGGGGCGCTGGAGCGTGGACACGGCCAACGATCTGGCCAAGATGGTGCGCAAGAGCGTGGACTACGAGGCGGCGCCCTTCACGGGCCTGGGCACCCAGTGGTTCGAAAGCGGCCTCATGATCTACGAGACCATGGGCGGCCCCAGCCGACGGGAGACCAAGCTGGCCATCCGCGATCTGCTCATGCAGGGCCTGAACTACTCGCGGGTGGACACCATCCTCAACCGCTACTGGGATGCCCCCGTCTCGCCGGAAGTGGTGCGCCAGCGGGTGAACAGTGGCGTGGGCCTGGTGAACTACCGGGGCTATGGCTTCCGCACCCAGTGGTACGGCCCCATGTTTGGCGTGGATCATGTGAACACCCTCACCAATGTGGGGCGCTGGCCCTTCGTGACCTCCATCGTCTGTGGCGGTGGGGATTTCGCCAGCATCGACGACGATCCCTCCTTCGGCGAGTCCTGGTTGCGGGCGGGCAGCAACCCCGCCGAGCCCACCGGAGCCATCGCCTTCATGGGCCCCTCGGAGGAGGACACCCACACGGAGTGGAACAACTGCATCGACGAGAACATCTACCACGGCCTGGTGCGCGGAGGCCTGCGCACCCTGGGATCGCTCATGAACGCCGGCAAGACAGGGCTGTGGCTGGACTACCCCAACGCCCGCAACTGGGGCCAGACAGGCCACAGCGTGCCCTTCTACTTCCACGCCTACAACCTGCAGGGGGATCCGGGCCTGCACCTGCGCACGGCGCCACCGCGCAACCTGCTCTGCCAGGTGCCCGACACCCTGGCCACGGGCTTGCGCATGCTGGACCTTGTGGTGCAGGCCGAGGACGGCGCCCCCCTGACGGACCTCAAGGGAACCTTGTATCACGCAGGCCAGGATCTGGCCATCCAGGCGCGGCACGAGAGCCCCGGCCACCTGCGCTTTTCCTTCGCCGATCTGGCCGATGGCCTGCCGGAAGGCGAGTGGACCCTGACCCTGTGGGGCGCGGAACTGCTGCCCGTGCGCCGCAACCTCCCCGCCGCCAGCCGCATCTCCCTTTTGCAGCTGGTGGAGTGGAGCCTTGTGGAGGAGACGGCGGACAGCCTCATCACTCCCGGCGAGACGCTCGCGTTGCGACCCACGCTGCGCGAGGATGGCAGCGATGGCTTCACCGGCCCGCGCCAGTTGAGCCTGGCGGCTCCCTCTGGTGGCGCTGAACTGCTGGACGATGGCGTGGCGCTGGACGCCACCCTGCCAGGCCAATTGATCGAACCCGCTGCGGGGCTGGCCTTCCGCCTTGACGAGGAGCAGGTCTACGGTGAGGACCTGCCGCTGGATCTGCTGCTGGACGGCCAGACCATTGCCCGGGTGCAGGTGAAGGTGGACCTGTCGGACCTGTCCCTGCTGGCGGTGGAGGCGGTAAATGGCAGCCTGCAGCCGGGCAGCGAGAGCGATGTGCGCTTTCTCGTGAAGGCGCAGGGAACTCCCCTGGCGGACAGCCTGTGGCTGCGCCTGGGCTGCCTGCACAGCGGCATCACCGTGCTGGGAGGCGAAGCGCTGACGGCGGCCATCCCGCCGGACAGCAGCCGCTGGATCGAGGGTTTCCGCGTGGCGGTGGAGGCTGGCATCCAGCCCGGCACCCTGGCGGTCTTTGAACTGGGTGCCGGTGAGGTGGGCCAAACACAATTCCTGTCCCTCATGCACGGCTCCGCGCCACTGGGCAGCGCTGCCCTGGAGGATCCGCTGGGCCCCGACGCCGCCGGCTACATCGCCATCCACAGCGCCGACCAGCACGAGATGGCGCCCGTCCACCAGTGGGACAGCATCGCGGACACGGGCCAGGAACTGGTGGTGCTGGACTGGGTGGACAGCTGGGGCGACAATCCCGACGGCGTCTCCCGCGTGGTCACCCTGCCTTTCACCTTCCGCTACTACGGCGTGGATTACAGCGAGGCCACCATCTGCAGCAACGGCTGGCTGGCCTTTGGCAACCAGCCCGCCGTGTACACGGCCCTCAACACTCCCATCCCCGCCGCCCAGGGCCCCAACGCCATGATCGCCGCCTACTGGACGGATCTGATCAATTCCAGCGGTGGCGCCCAGGCTTTCGGCCACCTCTACACGGAGGCGCGCCCGGCGGAGGGTCTCTTCATCGTGGAGTGGAACCACTTCCGGCCAATCGGATCCGCATCCAATGTGGATGTGCAGCTGGTGCTGCGCGACCCCGCCCTGTGGCCCACGGCCACGGGCAACGGCGACATCCTGTTGCACCTGCACGATGTGGCATCCAACAATGGCGACAACGGCGTCACCATCGGCGTGGAGAGCCCGGACGAGTTGGGCGGACTGCCCTACGCCTTCAACAATCAGTGGGCGCCGGCGGCCCAACCCGTCACCGACGGCTGCTCCCTCCTCTTCACCTGTCTGGCGGAGGAGAACGCCACGGCCCCGGGCACGCGGCCCATGTCCCACGCCCTGTTGAGCGTGCATCCCAACCCTTTCAACCCCGTCACCCATCTGCGGCTGCAGGTTTCGCCCATGGCGGACATGCGCTGGCAGTTGGTGAACCTGCTGGGCCAGACGGTGCGGGAACAGGACTGGGTGCGGCGTCCGGACGGCGTGCTGCAGGCGCGCATCGAGGGCGCGGGCCTGGCCAGTGGACTTTACCTGTTGAACGCCCACTGGCGCACGGCGGACGGCGAGGGTCACCTGTCGGAGAAAGTTCTGCTGCTGAAGTAGTCCGCAACCACCCCGGGAGGCACTTCCCGGGACGGAGCACATCCATGGTCCTGTTGACGCGCATCACCACCAAGGGCGGAGACGGCGGGCTGACCAGCCTGGGCGACGGACGGCGCGTGCCCAAGCAGCACGCACGCGTGGAGGCCTACGGCGAGGTGGATGAACTCAACGCCGTGCTGGGGCTGGCCCGCATGGAGCTGGACCGTGACGCCGCCCTGGAATCAGCCACGCGCACGGAGCTGCTCCTTCAGCTGGGTCACCTGCAGAACCAGCTTTTCGATCTGGGCGCTGACCTGTGCGTGCCTGGCGCGGCAGGGGAAAGGCTGCGCATTCCCGACGCTTATGTGCTGCGTCTGGAGGAGTGGATCGCCCACTGGAACGGCTGTCTCACGCCGCTGGAGAGTTTCGTGCTGCCGGCGGGTTCGCCGTCCACCTGCCAGTTGCACCACGCGCGCACCGTGTGCCGACGCACCGAGCGCGCCTTCTTGCGTGTGCACGAAGTCGAGGGCGCCGAGGCCCTGAACCCCCGGGCGGGGATTTTTCTCAACCGGCTGTCGGACCTGCTCTTCGTGATGGCGCGGGCCGCCGCAGGCCCCCAGGGCGAAAAGGTGTGGACTCCGGGCGGCTGAGCGGCCGCCACTCACTCCTCGGGCAGCGTCAGCTCCAGCACGGCCGCCGCATCGGCGGGAATGTCCAGCACCGGGCTGGAGGCCAACCAGCCTGCAGCACCCGCCACCTGCACGCGCACCCTCGCAGGCAGATCCCATTGGCCCAGCACCGCGCCCTCCTCGTCCACCAGCGTGTAGCTCGTGTCGTGGCGGAAGGGCAATTGATCCCGCTCCAGCACAAAGGCGCCATCGGCGTCCGTGGTGGCCTGACGGTGCCAGGGAAGCGGAGCGACGCTGTGGTCGGGGTTCACCAGGGCCAGGTAGGCCAGCTCCTGGCCGTTGGCCACGAGGCGCAGGGGATAGAGGTCGGCAGGCAGAAGCAGGCCGTCGTGGTCGCGCAAGTCCCAGGCCACGGCGTGGTTGCCGGGCAGGCGTGCTTCGTCCAGCAGGGTGTCCAGCACTCCGCCGCTTTGCAGATCGTGCACGGTGATCACCACCCAGGCGGCCTCCGGCAGTGCGAAGGTGATGAGCGTGGATGTTCCTGTGGCGGCGCCCAGGATCAAGGTGTCTCCCTGGGCCGATGGATAGGGCAGGGCCAGGTCAGCCACCACCGCCAGACCCTCCACCGGATGTCCGGCGGCGTTGAGCACGCGGCCCCGGATGGCTGGCGTCACGGGCGGGTCGTTGTCGTCCCCTGTGCAAGCCACAAGCAGCAGCGGCACGAAAAGAAGCAGTCGGGCCAGGTCCCGAAGCATGGCTCTCACTCCCGGTCCAGGTTTTGGTCGGTGAAGGAGGCCGGGTCGTCCAGGGCCTCCAGGTGCGTGAAGACCGTGGATCCCGACAGCACGCCGCGAATCTCCCCCTCGATCTCCTCCACCAGCTGGTGCCCGCGCGTGACCGTCCAGTCGCCGGGCACCAGCACATGCACGCTGATGAAGCGGCGTCCCGCGGCCTGGCGGGTGAGCAGGGCGTGGAACTGAAAGCCCTGGTCCTCGTAGCGCGCCAGCACCTCCAGCACCCGGCCGCGCTCCTCCGGCGGAATGACGCCGTCCATCAAACCCAGGGCGGAGGTGTGCAACAATTTGTAGCCCGTCCACAGGATGTTGGCCGCCACGGCGAGGGCCAGCACGGGGTCCAGCACCTGCAAGCCGGTGAGGGCCACGGCGCCCACGCCCACCAGCACGCCGGCGCTGGTCCACACATCGGTCATGAGGTGGCGGCCATCGGCCTCCAGGGTGATGGAGTCGTAGCGCGCGCCCGCCTTGAGCAGCACCCGCGCCACCACAAGGTTGATGAGGCTGGCCCCGGTGGACACGAGGAGACCCAGCCCCACTTTTTCCAGCGGCTGGGGATCCAGCAGGCGGTGCCCGGCGGCCCAGGCGATGGCCATGGCCGCCGCCACGATGAGCAGGCCCTCCATGCCGCTGGCGAAATACTCGGCCTTGCTGTGGCCGTAGTCGTGGTGCTCGTCCGGTGGCAGGGCGGCAATGCCCAGCATGATCAGCGCGAAGACACCCCCCGCCAGATTGACGAGGGATTCCAGCGCGTCAGAGAGCAGACCCACACTGCCCGTCAGCTTCCACGCCAGGGTCTTGATGAGGATGGTGGCCAAGGCGGCCCCGATGGACAGCCAGGCAAAGCGCTTCAGGTGGACCCGGTCGGCGCTCATGGGCATGGGCCCAGGGGCGCGTGGGCGAGAAGGCTGGGATTCATGCAAACTCCAGGTCTCTGGGGATGCCGATGCGGCCCGAAGAGTAGCGATTGGCCGTTGATGCTGAAGGATGCTCGGCTGGCGAGTGGAAGCCGGGATTGCCATCTACTGGGCATGAGCCAGGACCAAAGCACGGCCAGCACTCTTTCCCCCAGCCCGCAGGAGGCCTGCCACCGGGCGCTGCGCCGCTATCACGGGGATCGCTTCTACCGGCACCTGGGCCGGGCCGTGTCGGCGGCCGTGCTCTTGGGGCAGGCGGCCTTGATCATGGCAAGCACGATGCACCCCACCGGCTGGCTCGCGGGCATGCTGGCTTTTCTGGCGGCGCTCTTCGTGGCGGATCTGGTGAATGGTCTCGTGCACATGTGGATGGACCACAACGCCCGCTACACCGGCTGGAGTGGGCCGCTGGTGGCGGCCTTCCACCTGCACCACCTGCGCCTGCGCTATGAAGAGAAGGCCTTGTGGCGGGTCTATGTCCACGAAAGCGGCTTCAAACTTTGGCTGCCACCCACCCTGGCCCTGCTGATGGCGGCCCATCTGTGGCTGGACTTCCCGCCCGTCGTCCTGCGCTTCAGCGCCTGCTTCGCCGTGCTTTCCAGCGTGGCGGAGCTGTCCCACTTCCTGTGCCACAACCGGGATGCCGGTCTGCCGCGTCGGCTGGGAAGACTGGGCCTGCTGCTGGACAAAGGGCGCCACGCGCGGCACCACCGGGAGGACAATGTGTCCTACGCCTTTTTGAATGGATGGAGCAACCCCATCCTCGATTGGGTGGCGGCCCGGGTCTATGCGGGCTACAAGCAGGGCACGGATCTGCATGTCGCGGGGTGGAAAGAGATTGGTGGGCAATAGCTTATCCCTTCGCTGGACGGCCTCGCACACCCAGGCGCGCCTCGTGTTCGAACTCAAGCCCCTGATTCCTGACCCGCCCGGGAGGCCAAAGCACGAGATGCGAGGGCGAAAGGAGTGAAGGGGATTTTCCTTTTCTGCGGGTCACCTTGCACCTCCAGCTCTCCTATGTTAGACTCTCCGGCTCCTGACTTCGGAGAATTGCAGCATGCTGGACGCTCTGCAGGAGCGCTTTGACGGGATTTTGCGCAGCCTGAAAGGGCAGGCCAAGATCTCCGGATCCAACATCGAGGACGCCGGGCGGGAGATCCGCCGCGCCCTGCTGGAAGCCGATGTCAGCGTTCAGGTGGCGCGGAGTTTCGTGGACCGCGTCTCCGAGGAGGCCCGGGGCGCCGAGGTGCTCAAGGGCGTGCTGCCGGGTCAGCAGTTCGTCAAGATCGTCCACGACCAGCTGGTGGAATTGCTTGGCGGGGCCAACGCCCCCCTCAATCTCATCACCGGCGGGCCCACCGTGATCATGATGGTGGGCCTGCAGGGCAGCGGCAAGACCACTTCCGCCGCCAAGCTGGCCAAGCTGCTGAAGGGAAAAATGGGCCGGCGGCCCTTTTTGGTCGCCGCCGACATCTACCGGCCCGCCGCCGTGGAGCAGCTGGCCGTGCTGGGCCGGGATCTGGGCGTGCCCGTTTTCCGGCCCGTTGACAACGATGCCCTGAAGACCGCCCGTCTTGGCCTGGCCGAGGCGGTTGCTGGTCGCTTTGACACCGTCATCCTGGACACCGCCGGCCGCCTGCACATCGACGACGGCATGATGCAGGAGCTGGAGCGGATCCGCGCGGAGCTGAATCCCCACGAGATCCTCTTCGTGGCCGACGCCATGATCGGCCAGGACGCCGTGCGGGCGGCGCGGGAGTTCCACCAGCGCCTGGCCTTCACCGGCGTGGTGCTGACCAAGCTCGACGGCGACACCCGTGGCGGCGCCGCCATGAGCATCCGCGCGGTGACGGGCGCACCGGTGAAGTTCACGGGCATGGGCGAGAAGCTCGATGCCCTGGAGCCCTTCCACCCCGATCGGCTGGCCCAGCGCATTCTGGGCATGGGCGATGTGGTGGGTCTCGTTGAAAAAGTGCAGGAACAGGTCGAGCGCCAGGATGCGGAGCGCATGGCCTCGCGCATGGCGCGGGCGGAATTCGACCTGGAGGACTTCCTCAGCCAGCTGCAGATGATCAAGCGGCTGGGGCCCCTGGAAGGCCTGCTGAAGATGATCCCCGGCGTGGGCTCCAAGCTGAAGGATCTGGATCTGGATTCCCGCCACCTGGTGCGCACGGAAGCCATCATCCAGAGCATGACGCCCCGGGAGCGCCAGCAGCCGGCCATCATCAACGGCAGCCGCAAGGCGCGCATCGCCCGCGGCTCCGGTGTGAAGGAAAACGATGTGGGCCTTTTGCTTCATCAATATGACCAGATGAAGGGCATGATGAAGCAGATGAGCGGCATGGGCATGTTCGGGGGCGTGGGGCCCCGGCGTGGCGAGGCGGAAGCCAGACCCATGCCGCAGGTCAACGCGGCTTCGGCGGGCTTTTCCGCCAAGCGCGCCCAGAAGAAGACAGGCAAGAAGAAACGATAGTCTTTAGGAGGCTGCTGTGGCAGTCAAGTTGCGTCTGACCCGCATGGGTCGCAAGAAGCGTCCCTTCTACCGCATCGTCGCGGTGGATTCCCGCGTGCGCCGGGACGGCCAGTACATCGAGGCCGTGGGCACCTACAATCCCCTCACCCAGCCGGCCACCATCGAGGTGGACCACGAGGTCGCTCTGAAGTGGCTGGGCAATGGCGCCCAGGCCACGGACACGGTGCGCAGCCTGCTGAGCAAGGCGGGTGTGCTGCTGGCCCACGACCTCACCAAGCGCGGCGCCACGCCGGAGCAGGTGGCGGAGAAGGTGTCGGCCCACCAGGACCTGAAGGCCGGCAAGGATCGCCAGGCCATTGAGGCCAAGCGTCGCGCCGAAGAGAGCGCCCGCAAGGCCCAGGCCGAGGCTGTGCGCAAGGCCGCCGAGGAGAAGGCCGCCGCCGAAGCCGCCGCTGCGGCTGCCGCTGCCGCTGCCGCCGAGGCGGAGCCCGCCGCCGAGGCCGAGGGCGAGTAAGCCCCCCACGCGCCCCGTGCAGGACTTCGTGGACATCGGCTGGGTCGCCCGGCCCCGCGGCCTGCGCGGCGAGGTGTGGGTGATGGCCTACAGCGACCAGCCGGAACGCCTGCTGGGGCTGAGGGACTACCGATTGCAGGGTCCCCACGGTGCGCGTGCGCTGCGCTTGGCCAGTGGCCGCTGTCAGGGCGGGCGGCTGTCCATGCTCTTTGAGGGTGTCGTGGATCGCACCCAGGCCGAGGGCCTGTGCGGCGCCACGCTGCAGATGCACCGGCGCGACCTGCCGCCTCTGGAGGAGGACGAGGTCTTTCTGGCCGACCTCATGGGGCTGGAGGCCCGTCTGGCCGATGGACGCGTGGTGGGTCGGGTGGAGGGTGTGCTGGAATTGCCGGCCGGCCCCATCCTGGAGATTCGCGCCCGGGGCAGCGAAGCGCTGGTGCCTTTTCACCGCCGTTTCGTGCCGAAGCTGGATGTGGCGGCGGGGTGGCTGGAGCTGGAAGTGCCCGAGGGGATGATCCCCGACGGCATGCTGGCGCCATGATCATCGACATCGTCACGCTCTTTCCCGAGATGTTTGAGGGCCCGCTGGACGAGAGCATCGTCAAGCGCGCCCGGCAGCAGGCGCTGGTGGACATTCGCCTGCACGACCTGCGCGAGTGGACGCGGGACAAGCACCGCAAGGCCGACGACGAGATGTTTGGCGGTGGCGCGGGGCTGGTGATGAAGCCCGAGCCGCTCTTTCTTTGCCATGACGAGCTGCTGGCCCGCGCCGCGGCGCACCGGCCCCAGGCGCCCATGCCGCTGGTGGTGCTCACCAGCCCGCAGGGTGCAAAGCTCACCCAGGCCATGGCGCGACGCCTGGCCGCGGAGGTGGAGCATCTGGTGGTGGTGTGCGGCCACTACAAGGGAGTGGACGAGCGCTTCATTGAGGCCTGCGTGGACCAGGAGCTGAGCATCGGGGACTATGTGCTCTCCGGTGGCGAGTTGCCGGCCATGGTGCTGGTGGACGCGCTGGTGCGGCTCTTGCCCGGGGCTCTGGGGAACTCCGAGTCCGCGGACACGGACTCCCTGGAGGACGGCTTGCTGGAAGCGCCGGTGTACACGCGGCCCGCGGAATTGCGCGGCATGGCGGTGCCGGAGATTTTGCTGAGTGGTCACCATGCACGCATCGAGGCGTGGCGGGCGGCCCAACGGCTGGAGCGGACCCGGCGCAAGCGCCCGGATCTGCTGGAAGGAAATTCAAGGAACGAAGGATAGGAGAGGCCATCATGAGCCTGCTGAAGAGCGCCTACCAGTCCGATCTGCGCACGGACCTGCCCGAGTTCACCGTGGGCGACGCGGTGGATGTGCATGTGCGCATCATTGAAGGCAACAAGGAGCGCATCCAGATCTACTCCGGCGTGGTCATCGCCCGCCACGGCGGCGATAGCGCCACCGCCACCTACACGGTGCGCAAGGCCCTGAAGGGTTTCGGCGTGGAGCGCATCTTCCCCCTGCACAGCCCGAAGATTGAGAAGCTGGTGGTGAAGCGCAGTGGCCGCGTGCGCCGTGCCCGCCTCTACTTCCTGCGCGCCCGCAGCGGCAAGGCCGCCCGTCTGCGCGAACGCACCAACTAGCCACGGCGACCGGGTTTTCCGCCCGGAGCTCACCGTGACACAGTTGGCAAGCATGTCGATGCACGGAAGAAGCACGCGCTGCCCCATGAAGGGGTGGCGTGTGCTTCTCTTTGTCATGTGGTGGATGGGAGCCCTGCCCGGCCACAGCCAGGATTCCCCCGCTTCCTCGCCCGTGCAGTGGGTGCCCATGACGGGCCAGGCCGCGGACAGCGTCCGAGTGCCGGCTGGCGACAGCCTGCGCACCAGGGGCCGCTTGCGCCCCACCGGGAGGGTGTTGCCCTCGGATTCCGACACAACACCAGTGGATTCCCTCGCGGCGGACTCAAGCGCCGCTCCCGGCTGGTGGAGCCGCCTGTGGGCGCGACCCGCCCAGTGGCCGCAGCCCCTGCGCCACCAGAGCCCGCAACCCCGCCCCCTGCCCGGCCTGGCCGTGCGGCCGGATCGCCCGGTGGAAGATCTGGCCGATCAGGTGCAGGCGCTAGTGGCTGGCCCCCTCTTCGATCAGGGACAGGTCGGGCATCGTCAATTGCTGGCACTGGATGGCTTGCGTCCCGGGGCTTCCACGCTGCTGTTGGACGGAATTGACCTGTCCAGCCGCATCAGCGGCCTGGCGGACCTGAACTTGGTGTCACCAGGCCTTTGCCAGCCTGCCGCTTTCGACGCATGGAACCGTCTGGGCGAGCGTCCAGGCGGCAGCCTGTCCTTGCGCACGGTGCGCGCTGTTGGAGACAGCGTGCTCACGCGCATCAGCTGGGCCGACGGTTTCATGGGCTTCATCACCGTGGATGGGGACTTCCAGCGTCCCCTGTTGGGAGGCCGCTTTCTGGCCGGCAGTCGGCAGATCTACACCCACGAGCGCGTGCCGGGCGCCGAATACCGGGGCAATCTCTTCCTGTGGAACTGGGATCGCCCCTTGGCTGGCCAGTGGCTCTTGCGGCTGGATCAGCGCCTGGTGCGCGATCGCAGCGATGTGCTTGACGCCGAAGGGGATCGTCGTGCCCTGGACCAGAGCCTTTTGCGGGCCCGCCTGGGGCGCGCCCTGGGAGCCACGCGCCGCTTTGAGCTGGACGCCTGGGAGCGCCTGGACCGTTTGGCCTTCACCCGTGTGCAAAAACAGCGGGATGGGGAGCGTTTGCAGGGGCTTTCAGCCTCGCTGGACGAGGTCTGGGCAGGGGGTGGCTACCGCGTGCAGACCACGGTGGAACGCCAGCGCCTGAGTTCCGACGCCTGGGTGCAGCGCCGGCTGGAGAGCCGCGTGGAGGGAAGTGCCGCCTGGACCCTGCTCGCCCTGGGAAGGCGCTGGGTGGTGGAGCCCGCCGCCACGCTGCGCCACATCGGTGCCGACGACATGTGGGGAGGCAGCGCCGGTGTGCGGGTGGGCACCAGTGGGCTGCGTGCCTGGTGCGATGTGCTGCTGCAGGGCGGGCAATTGCCTCCCACGGCGGAACAGGTGCACCTCACGCGCTGGCCAGCCCTGAGCGACGCGGTGATCAGCCCCTGGCGGCGGGACGCCAACCTTCCCCTGCAGGCGGATTCCACCCTGGAGGCCTCGCGCTGGCAGCGGCAGGAACTGCGTGCGGGCACCCGCCTTCTGGCTGGACGCCTGGCGCTGGCCATGCGCGCCTGGCGGGTGGAACTGCAGGACGACCCCCTGGAAACCCCTGCCGGAGCTACCTGGCAGTGGCGAGGCTGGGACCATGTGCAGGCGGGAGCCCAGGCTTTCGCCCAGTTGCAGCTGACGCCGCGCTGGCGCGTGGACGCCGCCCAGGCCTGGTTCCACGACAACCGCGACTTGATCAGCCGCGAGTTTCCCCAGTGGCTCAGCGACGCCGTGCTCACCCACGAGCGCCTGCTCTTCAACCGGGAGCTGAACCTGCGCGTGCATTTTGGCCTGCACCACGAATACGGCGGCGTGGATTCCCGCGGGCAGGCCTTGTGGGTGGCGCCGGAGCTGTGGCTGAAGGGCGAGGCCACCCGGGGCGCCTTCACGCTGTGGTGGGCCCTGCGCAATCCCTTTGGCCTGGCGGACAATGCGCGGGTGGAAGCGCGGCCCCTGCACGGTCACGAGGAGTGGTTGGGCATTCGCTGGAGTTTCCAGAATTAGCGCGAAGGCGAATGGCGGCTGGTGATGGGTGGTGAAGGCCAGATGGTGGGAGTAGGTGCGGAATAGGATCCTCTTTCCCACATATGAAGCGATGAATAGCTAATTAAGCCGGTAAGTTCCCATGTTCATCGGCTAACTCGGCAAAGTACACATTGGAGCATTCCGCGCATAAACCGTGGCTGAATTCCGCTTCGCTGTGATGGCTCAAATACTCTTCCACCTTATGCCAATAGCCACTCTCATCGCGCACCTTCTTGCAGGCCGCGCAAATGGGAATGATGCCCTGCAGTTGGCGCACTTCACCCAGTGCCAGCTCAAGCGCCATCCGCTGTTCTTCCAGATGGTGAGCCACTTGGGAAGCTTCACGCCAGCGGCGAAACACAAAAACTCCCAAAGCCAGACCCAGGAAGGTGGTGGAGATGACCAACTCGTCCAGTTCCCAGTGCTCGTGGTGCTTTGCGAAGGTGGTGAACTCTTCCAGCAGCTCGTAGCGTCCGGCCAAAAGCCACACCAGGACGGCCATGAGCACAATGAGCAGGATCTCCTTCAAGCCTTGGGAGTGCAGTCCGACAAATCGCGAGCGGTTCATTTCCCGTGGGTCCAAGGTGACCTCCAGCTATCATGTCAGCGCTGGCAGCGCCTGGAACATGTCTAAATTTGACTCAGCTCCTATCGGGCTTCTGCGGGTGGGATTTGACCCGCTCGGCTGTATTTGTGACCAAAGAAGTCCATGCAAAGAAAGGGGGGCGCGTGCCCCCTTTCTTTGTTCAAGGTGAAAATCCGAAGGCATCAGCACGAATTGTTCGGTAAATGGGAAAGGAGGGTCGGGCCTGAACCTGACCCATTCCCATCAATGACCGCCACCCACCAGAGTGAAGATCATGAGCAGGGCCAGACCCAGGCCCAGGGCCACGGCCACCAGGCCGAAAATGCGGGAGCTGAATTCCCAGAGGATGCGCTTGGGGCGCTCTTCCACAAACTCGTCCAGCCGCCCCTCGGCCTCGTAGCGGCGATACTGGTCGGCACGCTCCTCCAGCATCTCCTCCTGGCTGATGCGACCGTTGAAGATCACCGTGTCCATGGGGAATTTCTCGGGCCGGAAGTGGGTGTTGAAAAAGTGCACGGTGAAGATGAAGCCCGTGGCCAACAGCGCCTCGTCACTGTGGATGATGGTGGCCACATTGAAAATCCAACCGGGCAGCACCCGCGCGAAGAGTTCCGGGAACCACAAGAGGAGGCCGCTGCCGCCGATGGCGAACATGCCCCAGAACACCGCCAGGAAGTCGAACTTTTCCCAATAGGTCCAGCGCTCGAAACGGGGCTTGGCGCCACGGAAAGTGAACCACTTCACCATGGCCGTGAAGTCCCGCCAGTCGCGCAGGGAAGGGAAGAGACTGTCCGGCCCCAGCAGCCGGGCCGTCATGCCGCCGGGTGCGCCGCGTCCCGTCCACAGGAAGCGCACGCTGCCCACGATGGCCACCATGAACCAGCCAAAAGTCACCAGGGCCGCCGCGTGGTGCAGCAGGCGGGCCCTGTCCGGGCCGCCAAAGAAGTCCGCCAGGGCCTGCCCCCACCCCGTGCCCGCGAACTTCAGCGGCAGGCCGGTGAGGGAAAGGGTGAGGAAGCTGATCACCACCACCAGGTGCAACAGGATGTGCTTGCGCCGGAAGCGGCGGTAGGTGCGCCCGGTGGTGGCGGGCACGGCCGCGTGGGCCGCCGTCGCGCGCTCCCGTTCCACGAAAGAGCGGAAGGCCCACAGGAGCGAGTGTGCCCAGAAGAAGATGAAAGTGCCCACCAGGAGGGCCGTCATGGACACGCGCGTCCAGTAGAGGGCGGGGCTGTCGGCGTGGTTCTTGTCGTCGGCGTGGGGCAGGTAGCGCACGAAGGAAGCCGTGGCGCCCGCGTGGCACTGGCGGCAGGTTTCAACCTTGTTGGCCTCGTGCACAGTGCTGCGCACATCGTCCTTGGGCCACACACCGTGGGAACCGTGGCAATCGGCGCAGCCCGCCACCGTCTCCGCGTGGCCCAGGCGCACATTCTTGCCGTGGAAGCTGTGGAGAAAGGTCTCCGCCGCCACCAGCGTCACCTGGCTGCGTGCCATGCGCGTGCTGTCGGCGTGGCAGCCCATGCAGGCCGTGGTGTGGAAGTCCCGGCCCGCGCCATCGTTGTCCACCGCCTGCACACTGTGCTTGCCGTGGCAGTCCACGCAGCCCGGCGCGTCGGCATTGCCTTCCTCCAGGCTCTTGCCGTGCACAGAGGCGAAAAAGTCCTCCTGGTGTTCGTGGCAGCCGGCGCACAGGCGCGCCGTGGCCAGACGGTCCTCCTTCACGGAGCTGAGGGCGTGGATGTCCTGGTGGCACTGCCAGCAATCCACGGGCAGACGATCGCCGCTGTGCACACTGGCGGCGTGCTCCTCGGCCTGTCTTTCGTGGCAGCGGGCGCAGTCCATGGCCGCGAAGCCCGTGGTGCAACCCGGGGCGGGCGTGGCGCCGACGGCGGGTTCGTGGCAGGCCGTGCAGGCCAGGTCCTGGTGCACGCTGGCGGCGAAAGCGGCGGCGTGCACATCCTCGGCGTGACAGCCCGCGCAGCTCTGCGTGGGGGCCGCGGCGGCCAGCGCGGGCAGGAGCAGCAGGCTTCCCAGCACGGCGCGCCATGGGGGGGTGGACAGCATGGACATCAGAGCTTCACTCCAACTGGGCGCGGTGCTCCCACCACGCCGGAATTGCGCCTTCAACTGCACAGGCCGCCGGCGCGCCGGGCGGTCTTCAGCTTGATCTTGGCCTGCCAGGTGCCCTCGGGGAAGGCCTCCAGCACACGGGCGGGCGGGCGGGAGAGGTCGAAACCGTGGTGCGCCTGCAGGGGCGCGAAGAGTTCACCCCAGCCCTTCACGCCCTGATCCAGGATGTAGAGGTTGCTCACGCCCTGCATCTTCAAGCGCTTCCACGCGGCAAGCGCGGCGGCCTCATCGTCGCTTACCAGCACCACCACGCCCTGGGGCGGCAACTGGTCCAGCTCGAAGACCAGGGCCTCGTCCAGCAGGCCGGGGTAGGTGACGGAGCGCGCGGCGTCCAGGTGGAAGGCGGCGTAGGCCGTGGAGTCGCGCAGATCCAGCGTCACCAGCCGCACGGCGGCATCGTTCCAGGTCTTCACATACTCCAGTGGGTGAATGAAGACTTCGCGCTGGTCCAGCTGGGCTTGCCATTCGCCCCCGGCGATCTCCCACTTCTCCTCGGGGCTGGGCATGCCCTTGCCCCAGATGAAGAGGGCCACCACCAGCGCCAGCGCGCCGGCGGACATGTACTTCCCATTGGCGGGCATCCAGCGCGGTGCGGCGCCCGTGGCCATCCACTCCTCCACCTTCTCGCCGGCGAAGAAGAAGACCAGGGCCAGCACTGTCACGGCCACCACCGTGGCGCCCAGGCTCCAGCCGAAAACATCGCTGAGCAGCAGCCGTTCGGTGTAGGAGCCGTTCCAGAAGGCACCGATGCGGTCGGCCACTTCGCCGAAGATGCCCGCGCCCACCAGGGTGCCCGCCACGAACATGGCGCCATCGCCCTTCAGGCTGGCCGCGCTGACCAGGCTGGTGCCCGGGCAGTAGCCACCGATGACGAAGCCCACGCCCATGATGAGCCCGCCCACGATGCCGGGCCAGAGATAGGTCTGGTTGACGAAGATCTTGGAGAAGTCCAGCCAGCCCATGGCCGCACTGAGGAAGAGCAGCAGGCAGGCGGTGAGGATGGCGCTGAACATGGTCTTCAGCACGCGCATGTTGTGCAGGTAGAACTGGGCGGCCAGGTTGCGGCTGTCGCCGAAGCCACTCTGCTCCAGCGCGGCGCCGAAGCCCAGGCCGATGAGCAGGAAGACCAGATTGTTCACCCACACACCGGCGGAGGAGAGGTCAAGGGGTAGCATGGCGGCCTCCTAATTCCACAAGCGGCGCACGAAGTACGCCAGGGCGTAAGCGCCTGCGAAGACGGCGAACATGAAGACCCAGCTGCCCGCGCTCAAGGTGGCGCCACCGCTCAGGGCCTGGCCGCTGGTGCAGCCGCGCGCCATGCGGGCGCCGAAACCCATGATGGTGCCGCCCAACAAGGCCAGCGCCAGCCTTTGGCCGGGGCCGACCTGCGGGCCACGGAAAATCTCCGGCTTGAGGCGCCCGGCGAACCAGGCGCTGAGCATGCCTCCGGCGAAAGTGCCCAGCAGCATGAAAATGCTGCTGTGGTTCACCGCCATGCGCGTGCCGCCTCCCATGGCCGCCAGGTAGCCCGTGCGGTCCACATGGCCAGGAGTGAGCAGCTCCATCACTCCGGCCTGCAGGCGGCTGATGGCGCCGGACGCGCCCAGCCCGCTGTGGGTGATGGCGAAGGAGGCGAAGAGCACGACGCCCAGGATGACGCCGCCCACATAGGGGTTCAGATAGGCTTTAGCGCGCATGGCGAGTTCCTCCCACAGGGTCCCCCGTGTAGCCCAGAGCCACCCAGTCCAGCCTTCCGCCGGGTGAGTGGCATTCCGTGCAGGCCAGCGCCTTTTCCTTGGGGGCGGTCATGTGATTGATGGGCCAGTACATGTGCGTGTCGGTGAAGGCGTACTTCCCGCTGTAGGGCAGGCCCGCCTGCTCCATGCCCAGGCGCGCGGCCAGGGCCCAGTCGAACTTCGTCCAGAAGCCGCCCTCGCCGGATGTCACCGGCGGAATGAGCACCTGGTTGACGGGATCGTAGATCTGCTTGGCCCGGTGGATCTTGAAGGGCCAGATCTTCGCCCTGCTGTCCGCACGGCTGCCCAGGGGCTGGTTCATGGCCTGGTTCGGGCCACTGATTTTGTCGCCCAGGATGTAGCGCTCCATCTTGCCGTTGTACCAGGCATACTCCGGCACAACATTGTCCTTGTAGATGAAGGCGCCCTTGATGCGCAGGTAGGCATGGGGGTCGTCCTGGCGCGTGCTGTCGCCGGCCTGGCTCCAGTCCCAGTCCATCTTGGTGGGGTATTTGCGCGCGAAGGCCGGGATGTGGCAGGTCTGGCAGGCCACCCGTGCCACATGCTTGTTCAGCTGCGCGTCCTCGTGGGGCGTTGCGCCGTGACAGTCGCCGCACTCCATGCGCAGGGCCCGCGTGCTGTCCGAGTAGGTGGCGTTCATCTTGCCCGGAATGCGGTGCTCTTCGGTGGCGTGGCAGTCCACACAATCGAAGCCCAAGCGGCCCATGTGCACATCATTGTCGCCGCTGCCATTGATGAGGGAGTCGTCCAGGTCGCCGTGTTTCACGCCCATGCCGCCGCCGCCGTTGAAGTGGCAGGCGCCGCAGTTGTCGCGACGGGGCATGCGCACGCTGCCGGCGGAGGCGCGCAGGTCCACCTTCTCGCCCGGCAGGCCCATCTTGCCCTTGCTGTAACCGGCGGAACCATCGTGGCACACCAGGCAGTCCACATTCTCCTGCTTGGTGAAGTCGAAGTCCGCGCTGCCCCAACCGTAGCCCGCGTGACACTTGGTGCAGCTGGCCCAGTTGCCGTTGATGCTGATGCAGAAGTTGTTGAGCAGGTTCTTCTTGCCTATGCGCACCAGGTGGCCCTCGCGCATCACATCTCCGCTCAGCCAGGTCCAGTGCGCTGTCTGCATCACCTCGTGCGCCGCATCCTGGTGGCACTCCAGGCAGCGCTTCGTGACATCCTGGGGCGTGGCGATGCTGTCAGGAAAGAAGGCCGCGTGATCCAGGTGAGGCTTGCTGCGCCCCGCCAGCGGGTTCACCGGCGTGGTCTTCACCGCCGTGCTGAAGCGGCGAGGGGCCGGCGTGCCATCCCCGGCGCCAAGCCACAGGCCGGCAGACAGAGCGCCCACCGCCACCGCGGCCACCAGGGCCCAGGTCCAGGGTGCCTTCATTGAGCCCTCCCTGTTGCCATTTCATCCTCCTCGGCCTCCCGGGCCGCCTTTTCCTGAAACCAGTCGCACATGGAATCCAGCATGTGGCTGAGCATCTCACCCTGCACGCTCAAGCTCAGCTCCTGCCCCTGGCGCACGGCCACCACCAGACCGGTGGCGCGCAGCGGTTCCAACAAACGCGCCACGGTGGACTGGGGCAGAGCCATTTCCTCCACCAGCTGTTTTTGGCTCATGGCGCCATTGTCGATGAGCAGGCAGGCGATGCGCAGCCGATGGGGGTGTGCCAGTGACTTGAACACCAGGCTCGCCCGCCGAATCTCTTGTTTGCCCCGAGTCATTGCCCCTCCCATGAAGGAATCCGCATAACCGGATATGCGTCGACATGTTAGCAGGCCAACACGCGAAAGTCAAGGGATTAACGAGATATTTGCAACTTGATTATCAAAACGCGCGCCCCTGGGTTAGGGGCCGCCTGTGGCTTGGGAAGAAAACCAGGCGAAAGTGAATGGTGGGCAATGGAATCGGGCAAAAGGACACGCGCGGTTCAGAAGTCTTCTTGAGCAGGATCTCTCCCGGATGACGATCCCGTCCCTACGAGGGCATTTGTCCTGCCAGCCGAGCCCTCAAGACCGTCGCGCTTGATCGATTCTCTCCGTATCACAAAGATGGTCAATCACTTGTCATTTCTTCCTTAGCGAAGATTCTCCATGCCGCCGCGCAGGCTCCAGCAGCGCGCCACTCCCAGCGCCCGCAAATGCTGCACCACCCACAGGCTGCGGCGGCCGTGGGCACACACCACCAGCAGGTCCCGATCCAGCGGCAGATCGTGATTGTCCAAGTGCAAACGGCTCAGGGGAAGGTGCCGCACATCATGTCCCTGGGCGATGGGCCGACCGGGCTCGCCCACTTCGCGCACATCCACCAGCAGGGCATCACGCCATTCGGCCAGGTCCTGGGAGACGGGATCCACCTCCAGGCCACCAGGTCGGGAATTGGACTGCACGGATTCTCCTTCAGCTTGACCATCTCCATGCAAAGGCCAGGAGCTCCCGATGCGGAGCGCTTGGCACCTTGAACATGGCACAGCCGCTGCGCAGAAGAAATTTCATTATGAAATAGTTGCAGGTATCAAATAATTTGCCATTTTCTGCCCATCAATCTGAAGGAGAACCCATGGCACAGATGACGGTCAGCTTCCCCGGCGGCAAGAAAGTGGACGCCCATTACAACGGATTCACCATCGCCACCGACCAGTCGCCGCGCGGAGGCGGCGAGGGCAGCGCGCCCCAGCCCTTCGACCTCTTCCTGGCCAGCATTGCCACCTGCGCCGGCATTTATGTGAAGGGTTTCTGCGATGCACGGGGCCTGGATACAACGGGTCTCAGCCTGAGCATGGACATCGTGCCCGATCCCGTGGCCCATCGCATTGCGGCGCTGAACCTGGTGGTGCACCTGCCCGAGGGTTTTCCAGAGAAGCACCGCGAAGCCGTGTTGCGCAGTGCCGAGCTCTGTGCGGTGAAGCAGCACTTGCATCAACCGCCCCGGATCACGGTGAGCGCAGAGATGAGCGCCTGATTTTCCTTTCGGGTCGGGTGGTGTGAATGCTCCACCTGGTTGATATGGACCAGGCGTGCCCAGCTTCAAGCGGCCCATATCAACCAAACCCAGCAAAAGCAGACAGGCCTCATCTCTGGCGAAGTCTTTGCGGGACAACAGGAACAGTCCTTGCTCATTTTGGCACGCCAAGTGCATTCTTCCTTGCCGTAACCGGGGAGGATTGAACATGGCACGGCACATCACCATCACCCACCAGCAGGCCTTCGGCCTTCACCACGAGACGGCGCTCAGCCACCTGCTGAGTGGCGCGCGGGAGCAACTGCTGGCCTGGCGTGAGATGCACATTCAGCAGGACACGGCACCGGGCGCCGCGCCGGATCGCGGAGTGCTGCTCTCGCTGGGCGTGGGCTTGGTGCTGCTCGTGGGCGTGTTCAGCCTGATGCCCGTGAACACCCTGATGATGTGAACACGAGGGCCGACGGGCCCATGCAGGTCTTGGTGGAAGGGGCCGCTCCCGCGCGGGGCGGTGGAATGGGGAATAAGCGGGGGGCCTTGCGGGCCCCCTGCTTCGTATTTGGCAGAAGCCACACGGCCTTTCACCCGCTCGCGACGAGTGCAAGGCTTGAATGGTTATAGACGGCTCCTGGCGGGCTACTCGACTTCCGCGCTCTCTTCACTCAGCCGGGCGTCCAGGAAGCGGCGATAGCGCTGAACCCAGGCGTTGGACTCCTCGCCGCCGGCATCGATGAAGTCCAGAAAGGTGCCGATGCGGTCCAGGGTCTGGGGAGTGACAATGTGCTCCATCTCGCAGGCGTCGGCGTCCGCCGTGCGGCGATCCACGCCGAGGATCTCGTGAAGGAAGCGCGTGAGCACGCGGTACTTGTCCAACACGGCCAGCGCCAGTTCGCGGCCCTCGTCCGTCAAGTCCACATAGCCATAGCGGCTGTGGCGGCAGAAGCCGCGGTCCGTGAGGCCCTTGATGGCCCCGTTGACGGAGGACATGGTGACATTCAGGTTGGCGGCGATGTCTTTCACCCGGGCCACCTTCTGTTCCTCGCACAGGAGAAAGATGGTCTTCAGGTACATCTCCTGGCTGGAGCTCAACACAAGGGCGATGGGATCGAGGCTCATGCATCCTTCCTGGCGGACAGGCCGCCCTTCACGGTGAACTTGGCCGGAAGGTAGCATGTGAAGGGGCCGGGTGCCCGCTTAATCCTTGTCTTGAAAACGATAGCCCACGCCGCGCACGGTTTCCAGCAGCAGGCCGTGTTTGCCCAGCTTGCGACGCAGGCCCACCATGTGCACATCCACCGCACGCTCGGTGACGGCGTAGTCCTCGCCACGCACGGCGTCCACGATCTGGTAGCGGGTGAAGACCCAGCCTGGCCGGCCGGCCAGCAAGGCGAGGATCTGGAACTCGCTCCAGGTGAGGGTGAGGGCCTTGCCCTCCAGCAGCGCCTCCCGGCGGCCCAGATGCAGGAGCAGGGGGCCGCGGCGCAGGGCATCCTTTTCCCGGCCGGGCAGGGCCTCGTCCTGGCGGCGACGGATGACGGCATGCAGGCGGGCCAGCAGCACCCGGGGACTGAATGGCTTGGTGATGTAGTCGTCGGCGCCCAGGTTGAGGCCCGCCACTACATCGTTCTCCTCGCCCTTGGCGGTGAGCATGATGACGGGCAGGTTGCGTGTCTCCGATGCCAGGCGCACCCGGCGGCACAACTCCAGCCCGTCCATGCCCGGCAGCATCAGATCCAGCAGCAGCAGGTGTGGCGGTGCCACGCGCAGTTCCTGCAGGGCCGCCTCGCCGGACTCCGCCGTGCGCACCTGATGGCCGTCCTTTTCCAACACATGGCGCAGCAGATCGAGGATGTCCACCTCGTCTTCCACCACCAGAATGTCCAGGCTCTCCATGGCGTGCTCCCTGTGGGAATTGACGACCTTGCGGCCATCCCTGTGTTCGGGACACGGAGGGTGAAGTTCCATTGTTTGGATCGCATTAGGAGTGTGTCCGATTGTTCGAATTCCATGAAGTGGAGCTGGGATTTCCTGGCCGCTTGCTGGCGGGGCCGCTGCGATTGTCGCTGGATCCCACTGGCGGCCTGCTGTTGCGCGGCGCTTCCGGTAGCGGCAAGAGCTCGCTTTTGCGCGTGTTGGCGGCACTGGCGCGGCCTCGAGCGGGGCGCGTGAGCTGGCGGGGCGAGGAGATCGCCGGGCGACTCGCCACGCACCGTCGGCGCGTGCACCTGGTGGAGCAGCGTCCACTGTTGCAGGGGGCCAATCTGCGCGAAGCCCTGGTGCAGGGGCTCCGCCTGCGCGGTTTGCCCGCCCCCGCGGACGAGGCGCTGACCGGCGGCCTGCGCGCCCTGGGCCTGGATCTGGAGCTGGACAGCGATCCCGCCCGCCTGAGTGGTGGCGAGAGCCTGCGCGTGGCTCTTCTGCGGGGAAGTCTTCTGCCGGTTGAGTGCCTGCTGCTCGACGAACCCACTGCGGGTCTGGACGAGGAGGCGGCGCAGAAGGTGCGGCGCTTCATCTCCGGCTTTCCGCCCTTCGTGGTGGTGAGCCACGAGGCGGCCTGGGAGTCCCATTGCGCCCGCCGACTGGAACTGCGCGAGGGAGGCCTCCATGCGGCCTGAATCCGTCACCCAGCTCAGCGGCCCCGCCCTGGGATTGGCCTTCCTGCTGGCCTTGGTGCCCTTGTGGGTCTTTCGCGATCTGCGCCTGCCCCTGGCGTCCCAGCTGGGAGTGGCCCTGGCGCGCATGGTGCTGCAGCTGGCGGCGCTGGGGCTGGTGCTGGAAACGCTGTTCCGCGTCGATCACGCGCTGCTCACCGTGGGTTGGCTGCTGGTGATGCAGGTGGCGGCGGCGCACACCATCCTCAGCCGCACCGCTCTCAAGCTGCCGGGACTGCCCCTGCTCCTGCTGGCGGTGATGTGCGCGGGCGGCGGCGGCGTGCTGGCCTTCTGCCTGGCGGTGGTGGTGCGGCCGGAGCCCCTTCTGGCGGCCCAGTTTGCCATTCCAATGGGCGGCATGATCCTGGGCAATTCCATGAACGGCATCACCCTGGCGCTCGAGAAGCAGGCCCAGCGCCTGCAGGGGGCCGAAGGCCGCCGGGAGTGGGACCTGCTCCTGGGGCTGGGCGCCTCGGTGGAGGAGGCCCGCCGGCGCGTCTCCCGCGATGCCCTGCGTCTGGCCATCCTGCCCACGCTGAATACCACGGCCACCATCGGACTCGTGTCCATTCCCGGCATGATGACCGGGCAGATCCTGGGGGGAAGCTCCCCGGCCACCGCCATCGGGTACCAGATGATGATCATGCTGGCCATCCTGGCCTCGGTGAGTCTGTCCGCGTGGCTGGCCCTGCGCCTGCTGCACTGGCGTCTGGTGGATGGCGAGGGACTCTTCCGCGCACCTTGATGAGGAAAAGGGGAGGCCGCCGTGGTGTTGACGATTTAACCCATTCCCCGCGGCCCGCTCGTTGCCGCCCCTGTGCCCTCTCCCTATTTTATCCGCAGCCTGTCACACGGGCGGATGGGGGAGCACGCACCCCTTCTTCACCAAGCGCAGTGGAGTGGAAATGGACATCGGGAGCGCATCCCGGCAGGCGAGCCCTGCGCCCGGGGAGGGCGCGCAACACCCCAAGCGGCGGGAGGCCATCGTGGACATTCCATCCCACCTGCAGGCGTGGATCGTGGAGCAGCGCCCGGAACTCTACACGCCCATGGATCACGCCGCCTGGCGCTACATCCTGCGCGTCAACGGCGCCTACTTCACCCGCGCCGCCCACGAGGCCTACCTGGAGGGTCTGCGCCGCACGGGCATCTCCGTGGAGCACATCCCCCTCATCGAGGAGATGGACGAGAAGATGCGCGCCATTGGCTGGCGGGCCGTGGCCGTGTCGGGCTTCATTCCGCCGCAGACTTTCATGGAGTTCCAGAGCCTGGGCATCCTGCCCATTGCCTGTGACATGCGCAAGCTGGAGAACATCCTCTACACCCCGGCGCCGGATGTGGTGCACGAGGCGGCGGGCCACGCCCCCATCATCGCCGACCCTCACTACAGCGACTACCTGCGTGCCTATGGCGAGATCAGCCGCCAGGCCATCTTCAGCAGCCATGACATGGCCATGTACCGGGCCATCCGCCGCCTCTCCGACGCCAAGGAGGATCCCGGCGCCACCGAGGTGGAGGTGGAGGCAGCCCAGCGCCATCTGGACGAGACCGCCGCCGGCGTGGACTGGATCAGCGAGGCCGCCGAGCTCAGCCGCATGTATTGGTGGACGGTGGAGTACGGCCTGGTGGGCAGCCTGGAGGATCCGCGCATCTATGGCGCCGGCCTCTTGTCCTCCGCCGGCGAGAGTTGGCACTGCCTGGACGCCCGCGTGCGCCGCGTGCCGCTGGATGTGGACTGCGTGCACCAGAGCTACGACATCACCCGCGAGCAGCCCCAGCTGTTTGTCACGCCGGATTTTCCCCACCTGACGCAGGTGCTGGAGCGCTACGCCGCAGGCATGGCTTTCCGCACCGGTGGACTGCCGGCGCTGGAGAAGGCGCTGCGCGCCAAGGCCCCCACCACCACGCGTCTGGATGGCGGGCTGGAAGTGGGCGGCGCGCTGCAGGACCTGCGTCTGGACGCTTCTGGCCGCGCGGCCTTCCTGCGCTGGGGCGGCCCCGTGTTGCTCAGCGCGGATGGCGAGGCCTTGCGTGGGCACGGGCGTGACACCCACGCCCACGGTTTCAGCCTGCCCTTGGGGCCGCTGGAGGGCCGGGCCGGAGGCGTGGCGGATCTTGGCGTGGCCGAGCTGCACGCCCTGGGATTCGGCGAGGGGCGTGTGGGCTGCCTGCGCTTCGCCTCCGGCATTGTGCTGGAGGGGCGCCTGACGGAACTGCTGGAGGCCGATGGGCGCAACCGCCTCGTCCGCTTCGAGGACTGCCGCGTCACCTGGGGCGACGAGCTGCTCTTCGATCCCGCCTGGGGCTGTTTTGACCTGGCCTGTGCCACGGCGGTGGAAGCCGTGGGCGGCGGCTGGGCCGACCGCTTCGTGGATCCCCAGGATCTGCCGCCCGCGCGCCCGGTGATGAAGTGCAACCTGGACGACGGCAACCGCGACCTGGCCCCGCTCTACGCCGAGGTGCGCGCCCTGCGCGAGAGCGCCGATGCCGGCGACGCCGCGTGCCAGCGGCTGGAGGCGGTGGCAGCGGAGCTGGAGCGGGCCCATCCCCAGGACTGGCTTCTACGGCTGGAACTGGTGGAGTTGGGCCACTGCCTGAGTCCGGCGCGTCGGGAGAGTCTGCGGAACTGGCTGATCAACCACGCCACCACCGGCCCGGAGGCGGCTGAACTGGTGGAGAGAGGACTGGCTCTGTGCAAGTGAATCACTTCTGGCTGGCGGCGGCCGTCAACGGCTTTCTGGCCGTGGCGCTTGGGGCCTTCGGTGCCCACGCCCTGAGGGACTCTCTGAGCGCCCAGGCCACCGATTGGTGGCGCACCGCCGTGCTCTACCAGGCCCTGCACACGGCGCCGCTGCTGGCGCTGGGCCTCCTGCCCGAACCCACGCGCACGGCGCGGGTGGCGGGCGTGGCCATCCTGCTGGGCATCCTGCTCTTCAGCGGCAGTCTCTACGCCATGGCCTTAAGCGGCCAGCGCTGGCTGGGAGCCGTCACGCCCCTGGGCGGCCTGAGCCTGCTGGCGGGCTGGGTGGCGCTGGGCCTGCTGGCTCTGTGAGAAAACGCAACTATTGATTCAACCATAGGGAGAAGACGATGGGTGACCATCCCCAGCTGCGCCGCCTGCACCATGTGGAGTTCTATGTGGGCAACGCCCTGCAGGCCGAGTACTACTACCGCAAGGCCTTCGGCTTTTCCCGCAGCGCCTTCCTGGGCCTGGAGACGGGCGTGACTGAGCGCTGCTCCTTCGTCATGAGCCAGGGCAAGGTGCGGCTGGTGCTCACCGCCAGCCTGAACCCTGCGGAGAACGAGATCTCGCGCTTTCTGGCCCGCCACGGCGATGCCGTGTGCGATCTGGCCTTTGAAGTGGACGACTGCGACGAAGCCTATCGCTTGGCCCTGGCCAATGGCGCCGTCTCCGTGAAGGCCCCCACGGAGGAGCGCGACCGCCACGGTGCCGTGCGCCGCGCCGCCGTGCAGATCTACGGGGACACGGTGCACAGTTTCATCCAGCACCTGGACTATCAAGGGCCCTTCCTGCCCGGCTACGAGGCTCAGGACATTCCCGGCGAAGGCGTGGGTTTCCGCATCGTGGACCATGTGGTGGGCAACCAGGAGGATGGCCACATGGAGGAGTGGGCCGCCTGGTACGAGAAGGTGCTGGGCTTCCGCCGTTTCCTCTCCTTCGACGACAAGGACATCTCCACGGAGTACACGGCCTTGCGCAGCGTGGTGATGGCCGCCCCCAACAACATCATCAAGTTCCCCATCAACGAGCCTGCCCCGGGTTTGAAGAAGAGCCAGATCCAGGAGTATGTGGAGTTCCACGGCGGCGCGGGCGTGCAGCATGTGGCCCTGCTCACCGACGACATCCTGCGCACGGTGCGCCAGCTGCGCGCAAATGGCGTGGAGTTTCTGGAAGTGCCGGACACCTACTACGAGACGGTGACGGAACGCGTGGGTCCCATCGAGGAAAACCTGGACGAGATCCGCGAGCAGCGCATCCTGGTGGACCGGGACGACAAGGGCTACCTGCTGCAGCTCTTCACCAAGCCGGTGGAGGACCGTCCCACCCTCTTCTACGAGATCATCCAGCGCAAGGGCAGCCAGAGCTTCGGCAAGGGCAATTTCAAGGCCCTGTTTGAATCCATCGAGCGCGAGCAGCAGCGCCGCGGCACCCTCTAAGGGAGAGCGACATGCCCATCTACCACAGCCTGGGCCGTGTGCCCCGCAAGCGCCATGTCGTGGTGCGTCCCGGCGAGCGCTTCGTTTACGAGGAGCTCGTGGGCAACAAGGGCTTCACCGGCCCCTCCTCGCTTTTGTATCACCTGAACCGCCCCGCCGCCGTGAAGGGGCGGCGCCTGTTGCAGAAGCTGCAGTGGGAGGCGGAGGAGGAACAGGGCCTGGCCATGCGCCACTTGTTCAGCAAGCGTTTGCCCGTGGGTGGCGGCGTTGTCGGCGGCCGCGTGCCCCTGCTCTTCAACCACGATGTGGCCATTTCCATCTGCCGCCCGGACCATGCGGAGGACTTCTTCTACCGCAATGGCCAGGGTGACGAGCTAGTTTATGTGGCCGATGGCGGCGGTGTGCTGGAAAGCCAGTTCGGCCACCTGAAAGTGGGCCCCGGCGATTATGTGGTCATTCCGCGCGGCCTGCTGCACCGCTGGCGTCTGGATCCCGCCCTGGGCCAGGCCCACCTGCTGGTGGTGGAGAGCGCCAGCTGGATCCGCACGCCCGAGCGCTACCGCAGCGAGTTGGGACAGCTCCTGGAGCACAGCCCCTTTTGCGAGCGCGACATCCGTTTGCCCCGGGATTTGGAGACCCGCGACGAGGAAGGCGAGTTCCCCCTGGTGGTGAAGCAGGGCAACACGCTGACGGAGTTCATCCTGCAGTACCATCCCTTCGATGTGGAAGGCTGGGACGGCCACTACTACCCCTGGGCTTTCAACATCCACGACTTCGAGCCCATCGTGGGTCGCATCCACCAGCCGCCCCCCGTGCATCAGACCTTCGCCGCCGACGGTTTCGTCGTGTGCAGCTTCGTGCCGCGCCTTTACGACTTCCACCCGGAGGCCGTGCCGGCGCCCTATCACCACGCCAATGTCATGACGGACGAGGTGCTCTATTACGCGTCAAACGAGTTCATGAGCCGCAAGGGCATCGAGAGCGGCAGCATCACCCTGCACCCCGACGGCCTCACCCACGGCCCGCACCCCGGGCGCGCGGAGGCCTCGGTGGGCCAGCCCCGCACGGAGGAGCTGGCGGTGATGGTGGACACCTTCCGTCCACTCAAGGTGGCCCGCGCCGCCGCTGCCATCGAGGACAGGGACTACACGCGCTCCTGGCTGTGAGCGCCGCGCCATCACTTGGGAAGGGGGCCACACGGCCCTTTTCCTTTTTAGTTGGCCTGGGTGAACGATGCTGCCCCGCGCGCCCACCCTCGCGCTTCCCCATCTTGGCAGTGGCAGGAAGCGGAGGAACTCGGCATGGCCATGAAGTTGACGCCCAAGATCATCCTGGAAGGCACGCGTCTCACCTTCAAGACGGAGCTGGCCTTTGCGCTGAACGAGCACCCGCGCGTGGTGGGGCCACGGCGCTACCGCTACCACTCGCCCATCATCTCCGCCGAGTGGTGCGCCTTCACCAATTTCCCCTGGGGCCGGGGTCTCATCAATTACGCTCCCCACGAGGAGGAGATGGCCCTGGAGACTTACCGCACCTGGCTGCGGCTCTTTCACCTGCAGCGTTGGTACAGCTGGATCGTTGACCGCTTCCACCTGTCCACCCAGTGCGTGCAGCAGCGTCTGCAGGGGCACGCGCCGGATTTCAGCTGGCTGGAGGAAGGGCTGGACGAGCTGGGCTTCCGGCTGGTCTTCTGCCACCGCAGCGCGGAATCCTTCGCCGCCGCCCGGGAACGGCGCCTGCTGGTGTCGGGCAATCCCGGCCAATACACGGAGCTTCAGACATTTGTTGAGGAGCAGGAAGAGCTGCGCGCCTTGGCGCGGTCAAGTCGCCTGTGCTGCCTCGAGCTGGATGTGAGCGACAATGATGTGGCCGCCGCCGCCGACCGGGTGGCGGATTGGCTGGAGGCCACCGGCGGGCTGGGCGTGCCACAGAGCGAATCCATGTGAGGTGGACCTGGCGGCGCGCTGCCCTCTGCGCGCAAGCGCCTTGGGAAGTGGTGCGGAGGGCGAGGCTCGCGTGAGAGAGGAGCTGCGAACGAAAGCACTGGCAAGAACGACTTTGGAAACGGTCGAGATGACACAAGGGCAACACACCAAGAGGCAGCGCATGACCTTTCTTTACCTGAGCAGTGATGGCATGGGCCAGGGCGACGCCGCCCTGGGACGCAAGCTGATGGCGAGTTTCCTGAAGGAACTGGTGGCGGCGGGCACGCCTGTGGATCTGGTGGGCTGCGTGAACCACGGAGTTCTGCTCACCACCGAGGGCAGCCCCGTGTTGGAGCACCTGCAGGCCCTGGAAGCCGCCGGGGCGCGCATTGCCAGTTGCGGCACCTGTCTTGACGCGCTGGGCCTGCGGGACAAGCTGCTCATTGGCGAGGTGGGGAGCATGGACAAGACCATCCAGGTCATGGCCACGGCGGACCGCGTGCTGCGGCCATAAGGCCAATGGCTTCACTGTCCGGCGAAGTTTACAGTCATCATGATGGAATTCCGTGCGAAAAAGTCCAAAGCGACTTGGATAATCGGAATTCCGTGCATGGATAAGCTGGAATGATTTTTGCTTTATGATGCCATCGAGTCACCACGATCGGTGTGTCCGGCACCGCTTTGCCAATGGAAGGATGTTGCCAAACCCATGAGACGCATGATCTTGCCGGCCGGGCTGATGGTCCTGGCCGCGTTGCAGTCCTGTGCCGAGCGCGAGGACACCCTGCAGAGCGAGCTGAATTTGGTGGGGGTGTGGACCGACACCTACGACGAGGTGGCCGATGTGGCCATTGGCTCCCAGGTGCTCTTCGTGGCGGCCAACGAGCGCGCCGGTGTGCTGAGTTTTCCCCGCAGCGATGAGGCCGCGCCCTTTCCCGCGGGCGGGGCGCCGGGCATCGACAGCCTCTACGCGCCGGGGGATGCGGTCTATCTCTCCGCCCACCTCCTGGCGGATCGCTTCCTCTTCCTGAAGCTCGCCACCAACCTGCTCGTGATGGACGCGCAGGATCCCCAGCGTCCTCGTTACCTGCGCACCTTTTTCGCCAGTGGCGTGAACGAGGTGGCCACGGTGGTGGAGGACGGCACGGCTTACCTCTATTACAGCGACCGCAGCGACGGCCTCAGCCTGCACGCCTTTCCGCTGGACACGGCGGGCCTGGCGCCCGAGGATCCCGCCCGCTGGTTCATGCAGGGCGACAACCCCACCACGGATTTCGTGGACACCTTCCTTGACTATGAGAACGATGGCAACGACCTGAAGGTGGAGGGCGACATCGTTTATCTGGCCGACGGACGCTACGGGCTGAAAATCTTCCAGCATCAGGGGCCGCGCATGCCCATGCAGCTGGAGGAGATCGCCTCGCTGCGCCTGCCCGGCGACGCCCTGCGCCTGGCGGTGAAGGATGGCCTGGCGGCGGTGGCCCTGGGTGGCGAAGGCCTGGCGGTGGTGGATGTGAGCGACCCCAGCCGTCCTTACCTGCGCAGCGTGCTCAAGCCCGGTGGCACCACGCTGGATGTGGAGCTGAAAGACGACCACGCCTATCTGGCCAACAGCAGCAAGGGCGTGCTGGTGGCCGACCTGGCGGATCCCTCCCTGCCCGCTCCGCGCTGGCAGTACGCCCACGGCTACGCCCGGCGCATCCACCTGGACGGCGGACGCATCTATGTGGCCGACCAGACAGAGGGTCTGGTGATTCTGGAGGATCCGCTCCAATAGACCACGGGTCACGGGCACATCACGCCCTCGAGCCTCGACCACGGGGCACGAGGCTTGCATTTGCCCGTGGCGGATACGACCCCAAGAACGATTCAAACTGACGACACATAGAAAGGATATCCTATGAACCGCAATCTCGCCCATGGCTGGACCCGGCAGCTCCTGGCGGCGGCCGGGCTTCTGGGCGCCACGGCGGCCTGGGCCGTGGATCCGCCCCTCTACTGGTCCAACCACCCAGATGGCGTGGCGGTGCGCCAAGGCTACCACATCGAGTGGCAGCGCACGGCGGAAGAGGGCGGCCCCGGCGAGATGATCATCGCCTGGTCGGACACGCGCTTCGGCATGCGCGACCTCTTCGCCCAGAAGATCGATGTGTCCAACCCCGGCCAGCCGGCGGTGTGGAGCAGCAACGATCCCGAGCACGGCGGTGCCGTGGACGCCTTCATCGTCAACGACGATGTGATCCGCCAGGAAGACCCGGTGCTCATCAGCGACGGGGCGGGCGGCGCCATCATCAGCTGGATCGACTTCGCCACGGATCCCCGGGGCGACATCCGCGTGAACCGCCTGGTGGACGGCGCTGGAGGCACCGGCGCCTTCGGTGCGGGCTGGCCCGATGCCGGCGTGGTGATGTGCACGGCTTGCGCCAATGGCAGCGAGAACATGTCCAAGAGCCACTGCGTGGACGGCGACGGCGGCTCCTGGGTGGCCTGGACGGACCGTCGCGGCAGCACCTGGGACATCTACATCTCCCATGTCACCGCCGCCGGCGAGATTCCCGCCACCTTCCTGCCCGACGGCCTTCTGGTGGTGGGCGAAGTGGGTGATCAGGAAGCCCTCACCATGGAGAGCGACGGCCAGGGTGGCGCTTTCATCGCCTGGGTGGACAAGCGCGACGCCGCCGATGACAACATCTACATCGAGCATGTGCTGGCCAACGGCACCTTGGAGCACGGTGGTGGCGGCTTGCCGGTGGTGAGCCTGCCTGGCAGCCAGCACTCGGTGAAGGTGACCTGGGACGGCGGCACGGGCTGCTTCGTCTCCTGGGTGGATCTGCGCAACGACAACGCCGGCGACATCTACCTGCAGCACTACACCAGCAACCTGCTGAACACTTTCCCCACAAACGGTCTGGCCATCGCCTCCCAGGTGAACAACGCGGAGAAGAATCCCCGCCTGTCCTACGCCGGCGACGGGGCCACCCTGCTCATGTGGGAAGACAACCGCAACGACCCCGGCAACACCCAGGCGGATGTGTACTGCCAGAAGGTGAGCACCTCCAACACGGCCATGTGGGGAGCGGGCGGCGTGCCTGTCACGCTGGCGGCTGGCAACCAGCAGCAGTCCCGCGTGCTGGGCGACGGCCAGGGCGGCGCGTTCTTTGTGTGGCAGGACAGCCGCGCGGAGACCTACTCCTCCATCTATGCCCAAAAGCTCAATGCCTCCGGCGTGCGCCAGTGGGGCAACGATGGGGCCGTGGTGGTGGATCGCGCCGATGTGGAGGCCGACGCCATCGCCCCCAGCCTGCGCGTGGACCAGCAGGGCGGCCTCTTCGTGGCGTGGGGCGACCTCAGCCGCGGCAGCCTGGGCATCTTCGCACAACACCTGAACGCCGCCGGCCAGCGCAGTTTCGCCGCGGAGGGCCATGACGGCGTGTGGGGCATCTCTGGCAGCTGCGCCAAGGTGAAGAACCTCAGCCAGCCCGATGGCACCATGGTCTTTTGGATTGACCCGCGCAACGCCAACGGGCCCCATGTCTATGTGCAGAAGCTGGCCCGTGCCACAGGTCAGCCCCTCTTCCCGGAGAACGGACTGCCCATCGACCTTAGCCTGGACAGCCAGATCAACTACCAGGTGCTGGAGGACGGCCAGGGCGGTGCCTTTGTGCTGCTGGAGTCAGGATCGGAATTCGCCCAGCGCGCCTGGCTGGTGCGCCTGGACAGCAATGGTCAGCCCGTGTGGGACGCCCCGCGCCCGGTGACGCCGTCCTTCAATCCGGACAGCGGCCTGGAGTACCAGGAGCGCACGCGCCTCATCCGATCGGGTTCCAGCATCATCGTGGCCTGGAGCGGTGTGGACACGGATTACAGCGAGTTCTTCGCCGAGGTGAATGCCCAGGCCTTCGACATGAACGGCACCATCCTGTGGGGCGATGCGGGCATTCGCGCCACCTCAACTCCGGCCATCCACGAGAAGCTCACGGACATCACCGCCGGCCCCAACGGTGGCGTCTATCTCTTCTGGGACAGCGGCAACTGGCAGGACACCAATGTTCTCTGCCAACTCGTCAACGCCCAGGGGCAGGCCCAGTTCACCGCCGGCGGCATCCCCTTCGCCAACGGCCTGGGCAAGCAGGAGCAGGCCATTGCCGTGCCGGGCAACCACAACAATGTGCTGGGCCTGTGGCTGGACTACGCCGCGGACTTCTCCAACAGCGATCTCATCCTGCGCAGCATGAGCAGCGCCGGCGCCCCGGAGTGGACGGCACAGGTGGACATGCGCGCCCAATCCCAGAAGACCCCCGTGCTGGTGCCGGACGGTCAGGGTGGTGCCTATGTGGCCTACACGGACTTTTCCAACGGCCAGAACGACGATGTCTACGCCCAGCATGTGTTGGCCGACGGCACCCTGGCCTGGGGCGAGGGCGAGAACGCCGTTGGCGTGGGGGACGGCACCCAGGAGGATGTGGCGGCCACGCTGGTGCCCCGTGCCGGCTGGAACGGCCTGGTGCTGGCCCTGGCCGGCGAGGAATTGGGCGACACCACGGGCTACAAGGACCTGTGGGCCCGGGACAGCAAGGTCAGCCAAAGCACGGGCGATGTCGTCGAGACCCTCTACGAAGGCCAGGTGCTGCACTTCTTCCACACTCAGCGCGAGCCCTTCCTGAGCTACGACCAGGCCGATGGCGTCTACCTCTCCTGGGTGGACATGCGCGCCTCCGGCAAGGAGGACCTGAAGGACATCTACACCACGCGCCTGGCCAGCGGCGATGTGGATGTGGCGCCGCAGCCCGAGGTGGCGCGCGGCTTCAAGCTGGCCCAAAACCAGCCCAATCCCTTCAACCCCAGCACGGGGATCGCCTTCCAGGTCTACCAGGCGGGCGCGGTGCGTCTTGAGGTCTTTGATGTGGCCGGCCGCCTGGTGCGCACCCTGCAGGACGGCGAGTTGGCCTCCGGCACCCATCACCGCGTCTTCGACGGCCGCGACGACCAGGGCGCGCCCCTGGCCAGCGGTGTCTATGTCTACCGCCTGAGCGCCCACGGCCAGGCCGAAGCGCGGCGCATGCTGCTGGTGAAGTAAGCGCCGGAACCCATGCGTGACAGGCCCCCGGCGCACCCGTGCCGGGGGCCTTTTGCTGGCCTCCGCAGCCGCCCCGCACCCCGCCGCGCCTTGGGGAAGCCACGGTGCGGTGCTACCTTTGAAGCCAAACAGAAAGATGCTCAGGGCGGCAAGATCAAGCAGGACGAGCCCCAGTCGGCGGAGCCCCGTTGCTTCTCCATCGAAGTGGCCTACGACGGCGCCGCCTTCGCCGGTTGGCAGATCCAGCCGCAACGGCGCACGGTGCAGGGGGAATTGACGGAGCTCTGCGCCCGTATCCTGGATCAGCCCGTCAGCCTCACCGGCGCCGGGCGCACCGACGCCGGCGTGCACGCCCTGGCCAGTTTGTGCTCATTGAAGGCCCACACGCCCAGGCGGGCGGAGGAATTGTACCACGGCCTGCGCCGCTTGGCGCCGCCGGATGTGCTGGTGCGCCGCGTGGACGAGCGGCCCCTGGACTTTTCCGCCCGTTTCAGCGCCCGGGCCCGGCAGTACCTCTACCGGCTGGTGCGCGGGGAGGATCCTTTCCGCCGTGGCCAGGCCTGGTGCAGCAGCTATCGGCTGGATGTGGACGCCATGCGCCAGGCGCTGACGGCCCTGCGGGGTCGTCGGGACTGCCGCGCCCTGTGCGTGGCGGGCTCCCTGCCGCCCACGGCCTGGTGCGAGTTCCAGCTGGCCGAGCTGGCGGAGCGGGAGGACGAACTGCACTTTCGCGTGCGCTGCGACCGCTTCCTGCACAGCATGGTGCGCAGCCTGGCGGGAACGCTGCACGATGTGGGTCGTGGCCGCCTGGCGCCGCAGGTGCTGGAAGAGGCGCTGGAGAAGGGAGACCGTCGTCTGTGCGGCGTCGTGGCGCCGCCCCAGGGACTCTACCTGGAGCGCGTGGCCTACGAGGACTTCCAGACAGGCGGAGCGCCGGGCTGGAGTCGAATGCCCGAGGACACGCCGTCTTCGGCCAGTGAACAGGAAACCAAGCAAGGGGAAGCCCGATGAAGTTCTTCATTGATACCGCCAATCTTGCGGAAATCCGCGAAGCGGCGGCCATTGGCATTTTGGCCGGCGTCACCACCAACCCCACCCTCATCGCCCGGGAGAAGCGCCCCTTCCAGGACCTGATCCTGGAGATCTGTCAGCTGGTGGACGGCCCGGTGAACGCCGAGGTCATCAGCCTTGATGCCGAGGGCATGGTGCGCGAAGGCCGGGAACTGGCCAAGCTGCATCCGAATGTGTGCGTGAAGATTCCCATGACGGTGGAGGGTCTGAAGGCCGTGAAGGTCTTCAGCGGCGAAGGCGTGATGACCAATGTCACCCTCATTTTCCAGCCCCTGCAAGCCCTCATGGCCGCCAAGGCCGGCGCCACTTTCGTCAGTCCCTTCGTGGGACGCCTGGACGACATCGGCGAGACGGGCATGGACCTGGTGGCGGACATCCGCCACATCTACGACGCCTACGCCCTGGAGACGGAAATCATCGTGGCCAGCATCCGCCATCCCATCCATGTGCTTGAGGCGGCTCGCCTGGGCGCGGACATCTCCACCATCCCCTTCAAGGTGATCCAGCAGCTGGCCCAGCACCCCCTCACGGACAAGGGCATTGCCCAGTTCCTGGATGACTGGAAGAAGGTTCCCCAGGCCTGATGCGTGACCGGCACGAGGTGTAGCACATGAAGAAGGTGGCACAGCGACTGGTTGAAGGCGTGTGGCTGGCCCTGGGCATGGTGCTGGGGCTCCTGCTGCTGCGCGCCATCACGCCCATGCGTGCCGCCACTCCCGGTGCGGGCGTGGACGCCACGGTGGCCACGGTTGATGAAGCCAACGCGGAGGCCGGTGACAGCCGCCGCACGGCCATCACCCGCGCCGTGGCCTCGGCGGAGCCGGCGGTGGTCGGCATCAATGTGGTGCAGGT
>Ga0172367_10001042_pt1 | contig 41752 bp, 39 predicted proteins | sample Lak10m_FD_114542 | JGI IMG/M metagenome (GOLD analysis project Ga0172367, IMG submission 114542) | Freshwater microbial communities from Kabuno Bay, South-Kivu, Congo - kab_022012_10m | ecosystem: Environmental > Aquatic > Freshwater > Lake | place: Democratic Republic of the Congo: South-Kivu... | reverse complement strand
GGCCTATGGATATCGAAATATGAGCTATTTTAAGCTTAAGATTATGCAAGTATGTGGATATTTGAACTCTAAATATGTACCAATGGATTTTTAAATGCTTACACAAATTTGATAAAGAGACAGTAAATTGTCTATTAATTATTCAATTGTCTGTTTCTATTAAAAGGCCAAAACGTAAATACCAAAACTTATGTCGGTTTATTTTTGGCCAGCTTCTTGTATTGAAGATGAAAGTTAGTTTATAAAATCAAGGAGTCAAAAATGAAAGCAGTTTATTTTTTAAGTTTTATATTTATTTCTTCAGTTGCCTCGGCGAATTGTTCATATTTTTTAGAAAGTAATTTAGGGACAAGAAGTGAGCATACAAATGGGTTCCATTATGAATTAGAAAGTGCCCTTTCAAATAAAGGTTATACTCGAGTGAGAAAACCAGAGATGGCGCAATTTAACATCAAAGTTACTTCGAATGCTAAAATAAAAGCAAAGAGCAATTTTTTTACCGCTTTAAAAGATGCACTAGATAGCGATAGAGAAACAGATTATTTTATGAATTTTAGTCATACTACTACCGTGGAAGTTAAAAATATTGAAGGGGAAATCATCAATGGCGGAGGAAGCTTAGTTTCTCAAGGTGAAACCGTTGATAATTATATTAATTTTTATGAGCATATCGCCAGAGAGTCAGTAAAAGAAGCGGCACAATTGGTTGATAATTTACAAGAATGTCGAGAATAGGAGATAGGTAAAAATGTCTAATCAAGTTAGACCAAAACTATTATCGGCTAGTCATATTTTAGTGAAACATGAATATGAAGCGAAAGATATATTGAAAAAGTTGAATGAAGGGGAAGACTTTGGTCAGTTGGCGAAAGACTTCTCCCAATGTTCAAGTTCACAGCACGAAGGTTTTTTAGGAGTCTTTGCTCCAAAGCAAATGGTCGCTGAATTTATTCAAGCTCTGCTTCTGATAAAAGAAGGAGAGATTTCAAAACCAGTCAGAACTCAATTTGGGTATCATATTATCAGAAGAGAAAAGCCTTAAAAAAAAGGGAGGATTACTCCTCCCCCAAACTTTAAGACCAGTCCTTTAATAACTTCAAAATTGTTGCTAGCAATTTTAAAATCAGGATGATGAGCTTTAAAGTTTTCAAAACCTTAAGCATCCTTGCCTCCGTTGTCGCCTTCATTGGTGTGGAAGCTCTCGGCTTGATCTTATTTTCAAATGTGATAGGATTACTCAAACCCCCAAACTTTAGGTTTGCTAGGCCTTTTGGGATGTTTTTAAAACCTTGAAACCCCTCTTAACACGAGGGGTTTTTTATTGGTGAATAATTCATTTTACTTCAGTGGAATTTTTCTAAATTGAAATTTGAAAGAATGAGAGACAAAAAAAAGCCCGGTGGGTTAAACCGGGCTTGATATATTTCACTTCTTGCGAAGATCGATACTTGAATGGGGTGGCTAATGGGACTCGAACCCACGACAACTAGAACCACAATCTAGCGCTCTACCAACTGAACTATAGCCACCATAATGAATCTGTGCCCATTTTATAGAAGATTTTTTCTCTTTTTTCAATACAAAGTTCAAGATTATGGTCAAAACTACATGTTTTTTCGGGATTTTTTTGACTCTTTGATGAAGAGTTCGCTACACTTTAAGTATTAGTCATATCGAAAGCTTAGGAAGGTATAAATGAAAAAATTATTAGGATTATCGATTAGTTTAGGAATGATGTTGTCAGTTTCGCAGTCAGTCTATGCCTACGGGACAGGAATTTCGACTTTTCCACTTGAGACAGATAAAAAACTTATTTCAGCAGAATTGACTGGAATTACCTCTAAAGGGGGAGGCTTGGGTCTTCAGACTCGCTTTACTCAAAAGTTAAATGATCGATCAACGGTAGATGCAGGACTTGGTATTTCAGGCGGAGAAAGATCAGCAAGACTATTTGCGGGTTATGATTTTGAAATCATCCCTGATTACGAATCACAACCACGAGTTTCACTAAAAGCTTTTTTAGAAAATTCTAAAGAGTTTGATGTCAGAAGAAATATTTTAGGTTTAACACCGACAATTTCAAAAGGATTTTCATTCTGGGGTAAAGAAGCATTTCCTTATTTATCTATTCCTTATGGAATCAGTTTAGATGGATCAAGCAATTCTTATAGCACAACAATAAGTGCGAATCTTGGTGTAACAGGAATCATTCCTTCTGAATCTGAAAAGAAATTAACGGCAAATGCAGAAGTGATCATGGGCCTTAAAAATTCGTTTTCGGGTGTCTTTATGGGCGTAGCTTATCCAATTGAATAATGATTAAAACAGTTTTTTCAGATTTTGATGGGACTCTAACTTACAAAGAAGGTTTGGGTCCCATTTTTTTTGATATCATCAATCTTTTAGAATCTAGAAAAGTACCACTGGTGATTGTCACTGGCAGATCCCTTTCATGGGGCCATTTTCTCTTGACCCACTTTCCTTTTTTAACTGATGTCATTGTGGAAGGCGGGGGAGCGATCGTGTCTCGCTCTGGAAAATTTATCACTGAAGAATTAATGGTGAGTCAAAACGAAGTAGAAAGACTGGCAAGTTTTTGCAGTGATTTTAAAAAACAATTTCCTGGCGTTCCATTATCTGTCGATAGTTTTGGTCGAAAAACTGATCGTGCTATTGAATTACATGATCTTCAAGATGGGACTTTATTTCATCATATTGAGGATTTTTTAAAAAAAGAAAATATTAATTTTTCAACTTCTAATGTGCATTTAAATTTTTGGTGCGGGGAAGTTTCAAAGTATTTGGCCGTAAAACATTTTATCAAAACTAAAAAATTAAACACTCATGAATCAATCTTTTTTGGTGATTCACTTAATGATCAGGCGATGTTTGAGTCTTTCGAAAACTCAGTTGGAGTTGCCAACATTTCAAAAGTGATAGATCAATTAAAATTTAAACCAAAAACAATTTTAGTAGGTGATGAAAACATCGGTCCGTTTGGGGTTTTAAATTATCTTAAAAAAAATTCTTAGTTTACCAATCGATTGGTTTGTAATCTTTTAGAAATTGTCCACACCAGTGCTTTCCAGAATTAATTCCATCAATAAATGGATCACAAATTCTAGCGGCCCCGTCGACGATATCTAGCGGTGGTTGAAAATCAATATGGGCCTGTTTATTTTTGACCATATCTGCAGGATCTTCATCGGTGACCCAACCAGTATCTACAGCATTCATAAAAATTCCATCACGAGCAAGATCTGAAGCTGATGTATGAGTCATCATATTGAGAGCTGCTTTGGCCATATTGGTATGTGGATGTCTGTCTTCTTTATGGAAGCGATAAAACTTTCCTTCCATCGCTGTCACGTTCACAATATGTTTTTTTCCAGTAATATCTTTTCTCATCATGTGCACCAAGCGATTGATTAACACAAATGGTGCAACAGCATTAACCAGTTGGACTTCTAATAATTCAGGAGTAGGGACTTCACCCATTCTCATTCTCCACGAGTTGGTCTTTCGAAGATCGACTTGCTGAAGATCCACATCTAATTCACCTTGAGGAAATACTTCTTCTGCCACAAGGGAATTATCAAAGGAGTAAGGAATTTGAGAAAGTTCAGCGGCAGCACGAATTCCAACACCTGGTCCTTCCCCGTGCCATGCTACAGGTAATGCTTTTTCATTGGCCATGTCACCGAAAGTGATTTTATTTAACTGAACTTTTAAATCTTGGTGCTTTTTTAAAATCGTTTGTGCTTCAAAAGGAAGCTCGTGAAAATTAGCTTTTTCAAGTTCCATCATATGAGCATAAAAACCAGCCGGTCTTCTTACAGTTTGAGCGGCATTGTTAATGATTATATCTAAACGCGGGTAATTTTCTTCCACATAACGAGCAAACAATTCTACAGAGGGAGTATGGCGAAGGTCTAATCCATAAATATGTAAGCGTTCCTTCCAATCATTGTAGTCTTTTTCTTTGGAAAATCTCATGGCCGAATCAACAGGAAATCTGGTTGTGGCAATTACTGTCGCCCCACTTTGAAGCATCATGATGACTGCTTGATAGCCAATTTTTAATCTTGAACCAGTGATCAATGCCACTTGTCCCGTCATATCACATCGTTGAAAGCGCTTGAAGTAATTTAAATCTCCACATTCCTTGCACATTGTATCGTAGAAGAAATGAAGTTTGGTGAATTCGACTTTGCAGACATAACAATTTCTTGGAGTCGAAAGCTCTGGAGCATTTTCATAATAATTTTGTGATTCAATAGCAATTTTTTCAGGTGCTTTAAAAACTTTATCAAGTCTTGCACTTCGAATACCTGTTGTAGCTCGTTTTTTTCTATTTTCTTCTACAACTTGTTTATGTTCAAATGCCTTGGCATCTTTATGTCTTTTTTTATTTTCTTCTTTATTGGGACGAGAAAGTTTACCAGCAGTTTTATAGAGAGCCACTCTATCTTCTTGTGAAAGACTCCATAAAAGTTCCGTATCATTTTCTAAATGCTCTAATACGGATTTAGCTTTTAAAATATCTTCAATGGTATAGTTTTTTTGATTCATAGTGCTCTACTTAACATAGGGAGATTATTTATTCAATTCTTTCACTTTTTTAAAGAAATAATTATCAAGTTTTCCGGTAAAAATTTGGCTCTTTTTACTGTGTCCCTCTTTAACCCATTCTCCGTAGGCAAGGTCAATAGGCATATTTAAGTACTTAACTTTATAAAGGGCAATGATTAAACCTGTTCGATCCTTTCCATGTTCGCAATGAACATAAAGAGGACGATTCTCTTCATTGTTCATGAAAGCAAGTAAGTCATCAATTTTTTTATCGTCTTCATCAGTCATGGTTTCAAGGGAACTTAAAGGCAAGTGATAGAATGCTATTCCGACAGATTGGAGAGCTTCCTTTTCTTTCAAAATTGTCTTTTTATTTTCACCAGGTTCATGAATTTTTATTATTGGATATAACTTATTATATAAGTCTTTACCTTGAAGATTGACGACATTTTTTAAATTTAGCTTTTCAAGTAAATTATAATCATTTTGATTGATTGGGCGAGGCCCTCTAAAAATACCACTGACCGGCTCAGAGTAACTGTCTATCCCTTTACTTTTTGCCAATAAATTGAATGTAATCAAAGTGAAGATTAAAAAAATTATTTTCATGCTTTGATTCTAAATGAAGATATAAAAAAGGGAGAAAAGGTGTAAAACTTACAGGCTGAAAGCTTATAACTTCTGAAGATTTAGAGCTTCTCTTTGAATATCTTTTTCTAACTCTTCGATAGTATAAGGTGATTTTTTTAATATCCATTCTTGAAAATCTTTGGGGATATGGGAAACAAATAATTGATCCTTGCCTTTATAAGGAATTTTTAAAGCTATGGCATGAAGGGCGTGGCGGGGCATTTCCATGAGGGCAATCTCGTCTTGAGTAGCTATCTGATCTTTAAAATGCTGAAACATTTCGTAAGAACCAAGATACAATTTATCACCTATTAGAGGAACACCATGAGCCTTGGCATGAACGCGAATTTGATGCTGTCTTCCTGTTTGAGGAAAAGCAAGGCCGATCACATATTGATCAAAATCTCTTAAAATTTTAAACTTAGTGTGAGCGTGTTTTCCAATATTGGAATCTTTAGGATAAGCTTCCACTAAGATTCTTTTTAATCCTTCATCGGGCATGGCAAGTCTTTCGAATGCCTCAAATTCAATTGATCCACTATAAAGATCATTTTTTTTCCCGATGAATAAATAGCATTTTTTAACGACGTCATCATCAAAATTGGTCATCATTTGAGTGGCAATTTCCGGATTTTTTCCAAGCATTAATATGCCCGAAGTTTCTCTATCAATTCGATGCAAAGAGTGAATGGTTTGATTGTATTTCACTTCGAAAAAAACAGTCGCGCAGTTGAAGATATGTCTTCCAGCTGGATGAGTTGACATGAATGCTGGTTTGGAAATGACTAAAAGATCTTTATCTTCAAAAATTATTTCAGGCTCAAGCTGCAAAGACATTTTCTTTCCATCCCAATATTCGTCTTCATATTTTGACTTATCAAAAATGACTACCACTTCGTCTTTTTTGTGTAAAATCGAGGAAGGTTTGTGAACTCCGGGACGGTTTTTTATGATTATTTCTTTCTCTTTTATTTTTTTCTTAATAAATTCTCTTGAGAAAGAGTCGAGTTGGAGTTGTAAAAACTGATCAAGCCTCATCCCATCTTGATTTTCTTCCACAAGATGGGTGACGAGCAATTGATCATGTGAGTACTGTCTCGAAATAATAGTCATTTAAAATTTAATATTTTTCTTTTAAAAGATACTTTATAAGATTTACACTCGCTTGATCGTTGTAGCCAAATTTTTCCTCTAGGTTTTTCAAAATACCTTTAATGAGTTTTCGATTTTCTTCCGAGAGAGGAGTGTTTTGCTGGCTGTCGGTGTTTTGTATATGTTCAGCTTCAAAGAATACAATATTTTTTGCTACATTTTGGATGAGCTTTTTCTGCTCTGCTCTAAATGATTCACCTAGCTTTTCAACCAAATCAGGAAAAACATCAGTGTAAACAATACTTTTTCCAGGATTGTCTAAAGAGTAAGCTCCAAGCTTTGAAATTAAAAGTGAACGATAAGTTTTTGGGTCTTCTTTTAAATTAATGTTTGATTCAAACTCTTTGATGAAATAATCATCCGGGTCAATAAACTTTCCTGTTGTAGGATTCTTGATTTTTTCCCCTTTAATGAGTGCATTTACATTTTCAATATAGCGTTTAATAAAATCTTCATAAGATCTAGCATCAACTAATCCTAGAGAGCTTCTTAGTTCTTTATCAAACACAGTTAAATTATATTCCTTAATAAGATCGAGGTAGCGAATAGGATTATGATAATCTGCCTGAGGGGCCATATTTAAAAAATCGTATTCATTTTTTTTCAATATCAATTTTTCTAAATATTCTAATGTCTCGATAAACGTCACGTTCTTATGCAGGCTTGAAAGACGATAGATGATGTGTTTTAAATCTCTTGGAGATAGACCAAATTTCCCTTCGTACAAACTGTCGTTTATATATTCGTTTTGTACTTCTTCTAAACCTTGCTTTAAGATTTGCTTTGATTCAGTATCTAGTTTTTCTGGATACTCAACTTGTGCAAGAAAGAGGGCTTTTTCTAAAGGATTTAAATTGGTAGCAATGTTGGCCAACTTTTTATCATGGTAATTTTTTGTCTGACAAACCCTTAACCTTGACATAACAGCAAAAAGACAAAGAGTGCTGAGTGAGTGTGGTGAAAATTGACTTTGCTCTTTAAGCCCAGTCGCTTGATCTTTATAAATTTTTTCTTCCTCAATAAAATTTAATAAATAAGGTACCGTAACAAAATTAAATCTGCCTTTAAATGAATTGAAATCTGGATGTTGTTTAAATGCAGAAAGATGGATTTCGTTTGAAGTTCCGATAAAGAAAATATCAAGTTCAGTTAGAATTCCTTGCAAGTTGATAGAGCCAGTTTCCATTGTCATGAGTAAGTATTTATATGCATCTAAAGGTCTTTTTAATAAATCAGAATATTCGAGTACACCTCGATTGGCCATGACCGCTTCACCTTGAAGAGAAAAGAGATTTAGTGATTGAAGACTTGGTGGCAAACTTTGTAACCTTCTGTCCATAGTAATTTGTTGCATTCTTGCATCGACGTGGATTTGAGGTTCAATTGTTACGGCACTGGTTGAATAGCGTTTAGAAATTTTAAATCGTTCAACTCGAATATGCTTTAAAACTTCAGCATGCTTTCCTTTATAGTTTTTCAAAAGTGCATCGTAAATCATTCGATTTCTTTTTGATAAATCCCCACGATAGAGATAACTTTTCTTAACTGATTCTAAAAGTTCTGGATGATCTTTCAAGGCCAGACAAATAATTTTTTGACGTTGTTCTTTTGGAATTAAAAGTATTGGATGATCTTTTAATTCAGAGGGCATGATAGCTGAGATCTCTTTGTCTTCAAGATAAGCATAGCTATTAATATTGGTATCTCGAGTTGAAGAATTAAAGCCTAAGCTACCTTTGATGTAATTATCAATTGGAAAAATCCAGCTGAAACTAAAAAGTTTACCTTGATCAGTTTCTGAATAGTTCTCAAGTCCTCGAATAAGTTTTTTGACTAGAGAAGATTTTGAAGATCCATTAGGTCCGATTAATAAAATAAATTTATTGTTGAATCCTTCTTCTTTGAAATTTAATAAATTATTTACTAACTGTTGCTGGACTTTTGCTTGGCCATACACTGGTGGACACTCAATATCTGATTCGTCAAAAATTTTAAAACTTTGATCGGCATTTTTTCCATAGAAATTCAACATACTCATTATGTAATCATAAGTTGGACGAAGTTCGTTGATCGGTTCCTTTTCAAACACTTCGTAATAGTCTTGAAAAGATAAAATTTCTGAATTGAGATCTTCACTTTTGCTTGCTTCATAAATCCAATTTAGATCAGTCATGAGTAATTCCTTTATTTTAAAGATTTCCCTAGCTATAATTCTAAACTTATATGACTATTTTCAAAAGAAGGCATATTAGTTTTTCCTTAGGGGTTTTGCTTATTCTTTCAGCTATTTTGTGGTGGAAGAAGGCTTTTTTTACACAAATAGTACCTGAGCAAAACACTCTGAGCATTAAAAAGCATCAAGTTTTATTTCAAAACTCTTCTGAGATTCATCGCCTGTGGACTGATGGCCCAAGTAGCGATGAATGGAAGTCTGTAAAACAGCAATGTTTAAATGATTTGAAAATTGAAGATCAATTCAATGAGAATCTTTTAAAATGCAACCCGGTATTAATAGAGTGTATAGAAAAATTTCATAAGAAAAAATTTGGACTCATAAGAGATGAAAATGGTCTTTTGGCAAAATTTATATCGAAGTCAAGTTTTTCGAATGGAAAGAGTGGGTATGTTTATCAAGTGACTGATGGTATCAGTAGGCAAGAAATTTTATTAGAAAATAATTGCCATGAAATTCTTTTAGAGGAAAGTCAATTTTTTTATGGAGAAGCACCAAAAGAAAAAAATGTCGATGATGAGTTAATTGATACTTTTGGAAGAAGAATTTATTTAGACAGTCGTTTGGTATTAAACTTTGAAGTGAATGAGTGGATTGATGCTGAAAAACTTTCTATGAAAAAAACTGAGCCAAAAAAATCATTTGATCCGGCTACACATTTAACTTTTGGCTTGATGGAAAAATTTTGTGCAAGCCAAGGAAAGACTATTATGATGGCGCATTTTTTCGATGCTGCTACTTTTTATCAATCAGAAAAGGATGTACCAAAACGATCAGTTTTTCATTGGACAATGATGAAAAATCCAAAGGATTTTACCTGTCGAAATCTTTTTTCTTATGAGTGTTTAGAGCAAAATCGGTTTCAGGTAAATCAAACAACTCCTTCAGTGCGCGGTTTGTTTGATCCCATGGGGGGGGTGCTTGAAGCATTTAAAAATCCCATCCATCCAAATCTTAATTTGAAAGCATCCTCATTTTATTTCAAAAGAAATTCGATCTGGCATAGTTTGGGAAAGAGGGCAAAGTGGAATGGAAGCAGCTTTGATTTATCTGCATTCGATTTCGGAGCAGAACAACCCATCACTAATGATCGAGAGCTGAAGGTTGGTTTTCGATGCATGCGGGAGGAGTGGTGAAGTATATATTTGTCATTCTTCTATTCATTTTTTCTTGTGAAAAAGTAACCATAAGAAAAGCAGTTAATCTTTTAAGTCTTGAGTCTCAGATAAACGAGAGATGGCAGTATGCAATTTCTTACAAGAAAATATTAAAACAGACTGGCTATGTTACTCAGCCTTTAGGGTCATATGCCCTCTTGTTAGAGTTGAAAGTTCCTAAGAATTCCTATTTACATGTACATGATTGCGTCTACTACAAAGTTCCTTTTAAAGAGATCTCAGGCGAGTTGGTGATTGAAGAAAAAAATGATGATAGCAAGTGTGATCTTGATCCATCAGAAAATGCCAAAATAAGAATTTCAAATGTTGAGAAATTTAAATTTGAAACTTATAAAAATCAGTTGATTTTTGATTTAATGTTGAATGGGGTTACTCATCAATTAAAGTTTTTAATGATTAATTTAGAAGAAGAGAGAATATATCAAGATTATCGTCCACTTTTAAAAAAGAATCATCTTTCATTTTTAACTTACCTTAAAAATATCGATAGTGGAGGAAGAGAACATTTATTAGGAAAGTATGGCGATCGCTATTCAAGCGATACAAGTATTGCTTGCCTAAAAATGAATGATCAATGTGAAATTGTTGGTGAAAATATTTGTGACAGTTGTAGATATGGTCATTTTGAAGTGATCAAGCATAAATGTAAAACAGGGCCACGCTTTTGTGGGATTAACCGGTGTGGAGAAAAAGATGAACCGGCTTGTCTGAGAGGGCAAAAATCCATGCTCGATGATATCGACGGTATTTGCTCTGGAGATTTAGAACCCAAGATTGATGATCAAAAAATATTAATTTGTAATTGAATTAATAAAACTTGGGGGCAATCTTTCCATTATTGGAGCGATGTTATCTTGAAAATGGTGAATGAGCACAAAGCTTTTTATTTCTGCTTTTTCAAAATTTTTCTTGATTTTTAAAATCGATAAAACTGGATCTGCTATAATGAAACGACTGAAATCAATTTTCTTATTTATATTGTTATCACTTAATCCAATAAATCCCACGTCGCCAACTTGATAATATTTTACCACATTTTTGGAAGTGTAAGGTTGATCAGTTTTTAGATCGACTATTGAGCTATTTAAAAAAATCAGTTTAGGAAAATCTTCAAAATTGATTTTTTGAAGAGTGGCGATGGCAATATCTTCTAAACTTAAGTTAACTAGATGAAACTGATTTTCGCTTAAGCTTTTTAATATAATTTCATTGTCAGTTTTGTTGTTTTCAAGCTTTAAAAAATGTCCCTGGTGAATATTTAAATTATCAGCTTGAATGTCTTTAGGTGATACTTCATTGTAAATGACAATCTTTTTATCAAAGTGTGAGAGATTGATGACCCCGATGTTAGAGGCTGATATGGTCACCGTTTTTCTCTTGGGTTGACTAGAGCAACCGATCAAAAAAAGCAGTATTAGAATTGAAATTTTTAAATAATTTTTTTTCATTAGAAACTTTTTACACGAGAAAGTTTTTTATAAGCTTTAATCAATTCATCGGCAAGTATGTCATAAGTTTTAGGATCAGCACAAAGTCCTAGACTGATTCGAATCACCCCTCGACCAACTTCATCGCTCACATTCATCGCCTTTAAAACTTTACTAGTAACAGGCATATTGTCTGAACATGCAGAGCTGGTTGTAACAAAAATATCTTGTGATTCAAGTTCAATTTGAACGGCTTGTCCGTGAATTCCAGGGAGAGAAATATAAGTAGTGGTAGCAAGTCTTGGAGCTTTTTCTCCCATGATGTGAACGTTTGGAAAAGCGGCTTTAATTTTTTCTTCAAATTCAGATCTTTTCTTATTTAATGTTTCAATATTTTCAAATTTAGACTGAAGACATTCAAGTGCAATAGCGATTGTTTCATTACCAATGTAATGTTGAGTTCCACCGCGATGGCCTTTTTCTTGTCCTCCACCGATAATTAATGGTTTGATATTTTCGGGTTCTTTTGCAAGAAGAATTCCGGTTCCTGTCATGGCTCCAAGTTTGTGACCAGAGCATACGGCATAGTCCATTTCAGATTCTTCAAAATTAAAAGGGACTTTTCCAATGTATTGAGTGGTATCACATAAAAAAGGAATATTATTTTCACTACAGATTTTTCCAATTTCCTGCCATGGCTGAATGACACCAGTTTCGTTATTTGCTGCCATGATAGAAACTAGGGCAATATCATTTTTAGATTTATTTACGACTTTAATAAACTCGTTTAAGTCAAGGACACCATCAGTTGAAACTGGAATGATGATACTTGTAAATCCCATTGCTTCATAAAACTTTGCAGTATTGACCACTGAAGAATGTTCAATGCTTGAAGTGATGATTGTTTTCTTTTTTGAATCCGAAAGAATGGAATGAAAAACGGTAGAAATTCCTTCAGTCGAACCAGAGTTGAAGATGATTTGATCTGCTCTGGCCCCTAAGATTTTCGCGCAAATTTGGCGAGAATTTTCCATGCCCATTAAAGTTTTTGCACCTAAATAATGGATGGCATTTGGATTAGCATAAGGACCATTTTCTAATCTCTTTTGAAGATAATTCACTACGTTTGGAGTTAAAGGAGCACTGCCATTAAAATCAGCATAAATCATAAGATCCCTTTTAGATTTGGAGCATTCGATCTAGTGCTTTTAAGCTAGATATTTTAGTTTGCTCATCTACAGTAATTATATTTATGGGTTTATTTTCCTTAATTGCTCTGAAACTGGCAAGTAGCCAACGAGGTCTTACGCGGTACATAGTTGTACATAAGCATTGGTAAGGAGATAAAGAAATGATTTTTTTATCAGGAAATTCTTTTGCTAATCGATTCACCAGATTTATTTCGGTGCCGACAGCAAATTTAGCACCTTTTGGAGCATTTTTAATTTTTTCAATGATGTATGAGGTTGAACCTGCATCATCGGCATTTGAAAAAACATCATAGGAACATTCTGGATGTACGATCACTTGCATATCTGGTTCGGAATTTTTTATTTTTAAAATTTGTTCTTTTGTAAATCCTTGATGAACAGAACAAAATCCATACCAAAGAATAACTTTGGCTTCATCAATTTCTTGTGGGGTGAGTCCACCGTTTTTTAAATTAGGATTATAGACAACCATTTTTGAAAGAGGGATCCCCATTTGAAAAGCGGTATTTCTACCCAGGTGTTGGTCTGGAAAAAATAAAAGCTTATCACCTTTTTTTAAGGCCCATTCAATGACCTTTTTCGCATTTGATGAAGTGCAAATAGATCCTTCATTGTCTCCAACAAAAGCCTTAAGAGTTGCTGCACAGTTAATATAGGTGACAGGAATTATTTTTTCCTTTGTTGAAGATGATAAATATTTCCAAGCCCGATCGATTTCAATACGATTGGCCATATCGGCCATAGAACAACCAGCTCGAAGATCTGGTAAAATCACTTTTTGCTTTGGTGTTGTCAGCATGTCAGCTGTCTCGGCCATAAAATGAACGCCACAAAAAATTATATAAGGCTTAGTGAGTTTAGCTGCTTCACGTGCTAGTTGAAGTGAATCTCCAGTTAGATCGGCAAAACGAATGATGTCGTCTTGTTGGTAGTGATGACCTAATACGACTACATCGTCTTTTAACTCTTTTTTGATCACTTCAAGCTCAATTAAAACTTGTTCATCAGAAAGTTCTGATTCTGAAATAATTGGCCGATGGAGATCACTTTGATCATCAAAAATTTTCATCATAATTATTTACTTATTACTGGAAAACCTTCATTCATCCAAGACATTATTCCACCGCGAGTGTTGGTGAGATTTTTAAATCCATGAGAAGATAAATATTGGCAGAGATTCAAACTTCTTGCTCCAGATCTACAAATGATCACTATTTCGGCATTTTTATCGGTTAGGTTTGGAAGATGTACAACATCAAAATGAGATAGGGGCATGAGTTTAGCATATTCGATATGCGCTTGATCCCATTCATCTTGCTCTCGACAGTCTATTAAAAGAAAATTTTCTTTGTTATCGATTTTTTGTTTTAATTCATTTGCCTTACATTCTTTTATCATATTTACCTCATTGAAATCATTGTGTAGCATATTTATATAGGAAAGGAGAAGAGGCAATGCTTTTAAAGTCTATTTTTTTGTTTATGATATCGGTTCATGCCATGGCGCTAGATAGTTCGATTTGCAAGAATTTAAAATCATGTGCTGAATGGAATCAATCAAAAACCGGTTTTATCTATGATCTAGGTAAACTTGAGCGTCGCGCAATGAAGGTTGATAAGTCACTTTTATTAAATGACGGGAATGCTGATCTTTTTTTCACCTACATACTTTTAGAAAGTGATATGACTAGGATTAAAAGAGAAAATGGAACTTTTGAAATTATCTCATTGAGAGATGTGAAAAAATACACTTTTCCTTTTTTAAAACCAGAAGAGGCGAGACTCAATTTTGATTTTTATAATATGAGTTTTTCTTTTCCATCAAAAGAAATAGCTAAGAATGCTGCAGTTTTGATGAAAAAGTATTCGTCAAAGCATGGACGAGTTTATGAAGCGACTGAAAGTAATAAAGTCGAGGTGACCGATATCGGAGTTGTGCTTGGAGTATTTCAGCAAATAGCCGCTGCCGTTTCAAAGTAAGTTAAATTTTATCAAATTCAAGAATCATCAATTCGATCGGAACTTTTTTTAGTGGAGTATTTCCTGATTTGAAATCAGTTTCGCCAGTTATTCCAAAATCATTATCGTTAATGAGGGCAATTTTATTAGGAGCGATAAAAGCTAAGCCTTCTACTTTTTCATGTTGAATAAATTCTGTTTGATCAAGGTCAAAGACTAATTCTTTTTTGACTAATTTATCGCTTTCACCTAAGGTGATTTTATAAACTTTTTTATATGAATCTTTATTAGCCTTTCCATTTTGTTCGATAACGAGTAGTTGATTTTTTGAAAGAGCAACAATATCTCCAACGCGATCAGATTTTTTATCTAGTTCATAAAAATATTCAGCAGAAGTTCTCATGGTATCGAGGTTAACTTCGACGATGCGGTTAAAATTTTGATCAATTTTAAGTGGACTTTGTAGAATCCCAAAAACTTTATTTTCAATGCGAGCAATCCCTTCAAATCCACGGTTGGTTTTTCTCTCTAGGTATGATTTAGGAAGTTCGTTTCCAGGAGTTAACCTTCTTAGCATTTTACCTGTTGAATTAAATTGAGATAATGAAGGAGCGTATTCATCTGCAATCCAATAATCATTTTCAAGACCTAAAACCAAGCCCTCTGTGTCTAGGCCCATGGGATCTACGGAGAGCATAAGCCCAAATACGTCGACAGGATTTTCTTCGCTACGGACTGCAGGGAAACCAGAAAGAGGTTGGTTGTTCATTTTTTTTAATTTAAGCTGATGCTTGACTTCAATTTTCTTGGTTTCTTTATTGGTTTTAAAACTCACAATTTGTGGTGAAAAATCAGGAATTAGAAATGGTCTGTCTTCTTTTATCATGTAGCCATTGGGTCCACGATCAGTGATTGTTAGAAAATTCATTTCACCATTTTCTTCTCCTACATAAGAAAGACCAGAGAATCCCCCCAAGTAAACATCTTGTCCTGAATAAGTTTTTCCAAGGCTTGGAGATTGATTTAATTCATAAATTTCTTTTTTCAAAAGAGTTGAGGGTTTGAAGCTTGAACAAGAGGCAAAAAGTACTAATGTTGAACATAAAAATAATTTCATAAGCTTTCCATAAATTTCAGTCTACTTTAACAATAGCGAATGTTTGCATTTTGCGAAAGTAGGAAATAAAGAAAGTTGACATTCCTTGTCAGTTACTAGGCAGATTTTTTGTATTCTTTCTCAATCGTAGAAAGTTTGAACTTGTTGACAATCGTTTTAAGCTCTTTCGTTGCTCCACCAACTTGTTCAGCAACTGAGACGTTGTCATTGACTATCCCTGAAGTTGTTCTCGCTGATTGATTGACCTTCAAGTTTCCTTGTCCGATTTTTTCAACTTCAGAAACCGAATGAGAAATCAATTGCACAAATTGTTCAGTCGTAGCAAATTGTTCTTCAGTGGCTGAAGCAACTACGCTTGATGATTTATTAATTTGATCCATGAAGCTATTGATACTTTCAACTGATTTAGAAACTTTTGTACTGCTAGTTTTAATGGCTGTGATTTTTCCTGTAATTTCTTCCGCGGCTTCAGCAGATTGTCGAGCCAATTCTTTTACTTCGTTAGCAACAACCGCAAATCCCTTACCTGCATCTCCAGCTCTCGCAGCTTCAATCGTTGCATTGAGCGCTAATAAATTTGTTTGTCTGGCAATGTTTGTGATCACTCCGATGAATTGTGAAATGTCAGAGGCATTTACTTCAAGTTGATTAGAGAGATCTTTTGTTTCTGATACAACATGATTAGCATCTCTGGTTACGTTTGATGATTCAGAAGCTTGCTTAGAAATTTCTGAAACTGCCATTTTAAGTTCATTGGTTGCCTGATCCAGATTTTTGATATTACTAATGACTTCTTGAGTTTGAGTACTCATGATTTCAGAGAGATTTTTTGTATCATTTGAGTTTTTTTCAAGTTCAAGGGATTTTTTATTTAAATTGTTTGAACCTAGTTCTAGTTGCATACACATTTCTTGAATTCGATAAAAATCGAGCGAAAGTTGTTTGAAAAATGCTTGAAGACCTAAACCCAATTGCCCGATAGCATCTGAACCACTGACCGTGATGGCTTTAGTGAGATCACCTTTTTCAGCTGATTTTACAACCATTAAAATTTGATCGACTTTTTCTTGTAAAACTCTGGTAGCTATTTCTTGTTCTTTTGCCATCGCTTCAGCTTTTAGTTTTTCTTCAGAAGCTAAAATCATCGCTTTTTTTGCTTTTTCTTGTTCAACTTCAGCCGTTTTTTTAGCATTGAGTGCCTGCTGTTTTTCTATTTCAGATTGCTTTAATGCTTCTTTTATTTTTTCATTGGCTTCGATTTCTCGCTCTTTTTGTTTTGCAACTTCACTCCAGTCAACTTTTTCAGTTTTAAAAATGGATTGCATTTGATCCATTGTAGAATTAAAGCTTAAGGCCATACTAGCAATTTCATCATTGTTCTTTTCATCAACAACAATTTTTTTATTAAAAAATCCATTATTAAACTGCTGAAAACCATCATAAACACTAATCACAGGATTGGTAATCATCGCTGAGAACTTCCATGCAAGAAAGCCTATCGCCAAACAGCTTATAATGACGATAAATAAAACCTGTAAAAGAATATGATAAAAAGGTTTCAAGATTTCACTCATTTCAAATTGCGAAACGAGGGCATAGGCATTATTTCCCCAAAAGAAAATATCTGCTTTTGATAAAGTCGATCTACCTAAATAATTTTCCAATTCTCCTTCGAAGTGCTTCGTGCTTTGTATAATGTTGGCCAATGTGCTATCTAATCCAAAGACTAAAGCCGAAGTATTTTGAGCTTTAATGTATTCTTGATCTTTTTTAGAAAGATGAGGGATGTCTTTAAAAAGTGAGTTCAAATTTCCCTTTGATTCAATGACATATCTCGAATTAGAACGCAGTTTTTTATCTTGCATTGAAAAGATATAACTTTCACCTGTTTTTCCATATCCTGCTGAAATAAAATTCTTATCATTGGTTAAAATTGAATCAATGAGCGGTACAGGAATTTGAATGGCCATATAACCAATGGTAGCTCCTCCATTTTCTAATTTTATCATGGCAAAAGCTGCAGGCGCTTCATAGGAAGGAAAATAAGGATTTATATCTGAAAGAAATACTTTTTCTTCAGCGTTTTTTGATTCAGAGACATCTTTAAAGAGTTTCCCAAGATTTGAATCGGCATAAGCTCCATCGCTTAAATTTGTAGCATAGTCGACTTCTTTAAAATAAGTGTAAACGAGATTTCCTTTTTGATCGATTAAGAATAAGTCATAGTATCCATTTGAATCAACAAAGTTTTTGACTTGATCATGCAAAGCTTTATGGGCTTTATCATACTCACTATCTAAAAAACTTCTTTCTAAATTATTTTTTTCACCTACTTTGTGAGAGTTTTTTGCAATGTAAGCATGTTGAAGGACTACACCTTGAGGAGATAATTTTTCTAATAATTTTTTATGCTCTCTAAAGTCAAAACCTGCTTTTTCTGAAAAAACTTTATTGAATGTAGTGTTGTAATATTGTTCGATTTCCGCTTTTTTATTTTCGAGATTATTGATTGGTAGTGAGTTCCACTTGTTTGAAATTTCTAAATATCCTTCTTTGATATCATTTCGATAGGCCATGTTTTGCAAGTTGATTTTCATTGATTTAACAAAAGTCTCCAACTCACTTTTTCTACTGGTATTCATTTGATTTAACATTTCACTTCGATCATTCATGATGAAATTGTAGTTTTGCTTCAGTGAAATTAAGCTAAATATTAAAACAGGTGTTAATCCAATTGCTAAAGCACCGTAAAATATTTTGTTTCTAAGTTTCATAGAATGAATCTCCCCAAGAAAACGTTTCTCAACAGCTTTTCGGTAAAAAATTTAGATCATTAAGAAATATTTAATTTCAGTTGATTAAAATCTAGCCGATGTCGAATCTTTTTAAGCCGCCTTTTTAACAGGATTACTTTCTTCTAATTCAAACTCAGAAACAATTTTATTTAGACTTTTACTAATTTCAGCAACTTGATTTGAAGCTTGAGTGTTATCGTAGACTATTTGAGAGGTGACTTCAGCTGAATGATTGACCTTGTAGTTAGCTTGTCCCATTCTCTCAATTTCTGCCACAGTACTTGAAATCAATTGCACAAATTGATCCGTGGTTGCAAATTGTTCTTCGGTTGCAGTGGCAACGATACTGGCAGATTTATTCAAATTATCCATTGATAAATTAATATTTCCAACAACGCTCGAAACTGCACTAGAATTACTTTTTATAGTGCTAACTTTAGTAGTGATTTCTTCTGCGGCTAAAGCTGATTGACGAGCTAGTTCTTTCACTTCATTTGCAACCACGGCAAATCCCTTTCCAGCTTCTCCGGCTCTCGCCGCTTCGATTGTCGCATTAAGTGCCAGAAGATTTGTTTGTCTTGCGATATTGGTGATGACGGTTATGTATTGAGCAATATCGTTTGACGTATTTTCTAGTTCAAAAACCATACTACTTGCATCACTTACGTACTTAGTTGCATCTCTGGATATTTTATTCGCTTCACCAGCCTGTTTCGAAATTTCAGAAACCGCTAACTTTAATTCTTGAGTGGATTGTTCGAGGGTTCTTATGTTGGCAATAACTTCTTCTGTTTGTTTACTCATCATTTGAGATAAGCTTTTTGTTTCGTTTGAGTTTACTTCCATTAGTTTGGTTTTATTTTTCAATTCATCTGAATTAGAATCGAGGGTTTTGGTCATACTTTGAATATTTTTTAAATCCTTAGAAAGCTTTAAGAAGAATGACTTAAGACCTGTGGCAAGCTGTCCAATGGTATCATTACTTTGAAATTGAATATGAGCTGTTAAATCACCATTTTCCGCTTTTTTCACGACATAGAGAATTTCATTTACTTTATCTTGGAGATCTTTAGAAAAGCGTGATTGCTCATTGGCCAATGATTCGGCTTTACTTTTTTCTTCAGCAGCATTTTTCATCGCAATTTCAGCTTTCTCTTTTTCATGATTAGCCGATTCCATCGCTTTTTGAGCTTCAGCTTTTTCTCTCTCAGCTTGCCTTAGCGCATCTTCGATTTGTTTTTGAGCTAATACTTCTCGCTCTTTTTGCTTTGAAATTTCACTCCAATTTACGACTTCTTCTTTAAAAACATCTTTGATAAAAGCTATTGTTTGGTTAAAATTCTTAGCAAGCATTCCAACTTCATCTTGAGAGTCGATATTGATTTTTGCATTAAGGTTTCCGTTTTGAAGATCTGTGGCAAAATTTCCAATTTCTTTGAATTGAAAATTAATGTTATTGATCGAACGATTTAAAAAGATGACTATTCCCACTAATAATCCAAATGAAATAAATAAACTTATATTTACGACTTTTAAAATATTAGCAATCATTTGATCATTAGCTGCTAAATCTTTATCCATTTTTTGAATATGTAAATTTATAAATGGATCAATATTGATTGCCAAATTTTGTGCAGCTTTATCAAATTGCTCCATAAATGCATTTCCAGCACTTGGTCCCCCTTTGATATAAAGTTCGGCCATGTTTTTTCCAGTTTTGTAGTAATCTTCTAATGAAGCTTTGATCAATTCAATTTTTTGAACCATTTTTGTATTGTTGTGTATTTTGTAATGGCGATGAAATACACCAAGATGACCTCTGGCCATATTTGCATATTTTTCAGCTTCCGAATATCCATCGTCAAAACCTTCAGCACCTCTAGTTGCTGAAATATCTGTGAGCCATTGTTGAACTTGTATAACTTCAAATTTTAAATCTGAAGCAGTTTTAGATAAAACCGCATCTTCGTTTTTCACTTCATTACTTAATTCTCTTATGCTTTTAATTTCAAATTGCATGTAGGTAATGGCCGATATCAAAATGGCAAATGGAATTAAAAAGGAAAAAATAAGTTTGTGTTTAAAGTTAATTTTTGAAAACATTTTGTCACCTTTGGTTTTATCGAGACAATTTCTTTTCGACATTTTTCTTATTTTTTTAGAGCTGATAATTCGCATAGAATTCTTATTTGATTTTTTCACTCAACTAATTGCCCCTATGTTTTTGGTAGGGGCATTTTTTCTTTGACAACTTGAACTAAAAGTTTGAACATTTTAGTAAGTATTAAAAAACAGGAGTGATTCATGGAAGTTATCACGGTCGGAAATAACAAAGGTGGCGTTGGTAAAACAATGCAATGTTATCAACTAGCTTGTTATTTAGCTAATAAGGGTCATAAAGTTCTAGTAATTGACCTAGATTCTCAAGCAAATTTAAGTTCAACTTTTGGAGTTCAAATTACACGAACTTTAGTTCCCGAGTGGTTGATTGGCGATGTTCCTTTTACAGATATCGTTGTTCGTCCAGAAGGAAGTGAGAAGTTTTACAAAAATATTTGGTTAATTCCTGCTAGTCGACATCTGGCCAATCTATCAAAGCTTTTAATTTTATCGGAAGGTGAAATTAGAAAAGAAGCTGGAAGAAAAGAGCGACTTTTAAGAAAGAGACTTCAAGAAGCGCATTTAGATTTTGACTATGTAGTAATCGATACCCCTCCGATGCTAGGTGATGAGTTAATCATGTCACTTGTAGCTTCAAATCGTGTTTTAATTCCAACTCAAGCTCAAGATTATTCGATCGATGGGTTAGAGGAATTAATGGATACTTTTGAAATCATTAAAGAGACTGAAAATCAAAGTTTAGAGTTTTCAATTATTCCATCTATGGTTAATCCGAGAAGAAAAATCGAAAAACAAAGAATGGAAGAGCTTTCACAGTCATTTAACATCACGCCTATGATAAGAAACATGGTTCAAATGCAAGAATCAATTTCTATTCGTCGTCCTGTTTGTGTCATGGGGGCGAAGTCTTCTGGTCGACGTGATTATGAAGAACTTTGGAAATCATTAAATTTATAATAATAAAATAATTTGTACAGGGAAGTGGAGAATTATTTATGGCAAAGACATTTGCGAGCCGTATTTCTAAAAAAGATAGATCAGTAATCGATGTAAGTGAAAAATTAGGAAGAGATATTTTTAAAGTTTCTGATGACAAGCTTCTGCAAGGAGCAAAATTAGATGAAATTTTTCTAAAAGATATTATTGTTAAAGATCAAGTTAGAACCAAGTTTAATGATGATTCTATAAAAGATCTCGCAAGAAATATTGAAGTGAATGGTCTTATTCAACCGCTTGTTTTACATCGTGATCGTAAAGGACACTATACTTTAATTTGTGGTGAAAGACGATTTAGAGCTCTTTCATACAATAAAGCTGAAAAAGCGCCATGTTTTGTTTTAGAGAACAAGACTGAAGAAGAATTGATGGCGATTCAATTTTCAGAAAACTCTTCAAGAGAAGAGCTTCACTATGTTGATAAAGCTGACGGGATTTTAAATTATCAAATTGCCACTGAAGCAAGTGAAAGAAAAATTCAAGCAGCATTAGGCATTTCAAAATCAGAAGTTCATCGCTCGCTATTAATTGCTAAGCTTCCAAGAGAAATAAAAGAAGCAGCGAAAAAATTTAATATTGAAAAGTATGTTCTTTTAGAGTGGGATGCAATTGAAACTCAAAGTCTTAGAAAAGAAGTCCTTCAAAAAATTCTTTCGGGAAATATTTCAAAAAGATCTGAGCTTGCTAAGATTATTTCAGCTAGCGGCTTAGTAAAAGCCTCAAGAAAAATAAGCACCAAATCAGCTCCACTACTTCCTAAAGGAGTAAGTGCGAATGCATTTTTGAAAGCCATGAATAGTAAATCTAAAGATTTAAACCTAGATCGCAAAACTCAAGAATTAATTAGAGCTCTAGTTGAAGAAACAAAAGAGATGATCGAAGAGTGATCTAAAGGCTTAATTTTCCGGGATATCATATTGGCATGAGCCTTGCGATAATAATTATGTAAGAGAAAGCATAATTATTAAAACAAGGCTTAACTTATGAAAATTTCAAAAACAAACAAGACATCAAGCTGTTTAAAGTTTATACAGTCGTCATCTTTTGTCGTATTGTTTTTGATCAGTGCAAATTCATGGGCTAAAAACTTTTCGCATATATTAAAAAGAAATATCGCTAGTACTCCAGATGAAGAAATTATTCTACTTCCTGTTGAAGCAAAAACTGGTCTTCAAACCCTGTTTCAAGAAGATGATGCAGGAATTATGAAATCAATGAGGGATTCAGTTGATTACTGGGAGAAAAGAGAAGCGTATAGAAGTGTTTGGAATCTTGAATCATCAGGTTTATATCAAACTCCATCTGATAGTGAGAAATCACGTTTGTTAAAAAGAAATTTATTAAAATATGCTGATAAAAGATTAGCAGGTGAGTTAAAATCTGCTGAAGAAGGTTCTGCAATGCAGGCCATTGGTAAAGTTGAAAAATCTTTACGACCTCAAAGTGAAGTGGGTCTTTCAAAAGATATCGCCTTAAAGTTTAAGGCTCGTGCTCTTCAAGGTAAGGCGATCGTAGAAGTGAAAAATCCATGGCTTGATTGCCAAGCTTCTGTTCAATTAAATGGGAAAGTTAAAATCATGACCAAAAAGGAGTTTAAACAAATGGGTTTAACTTCTGGTTTTGATGTCAATGTGAATGACTCAGAGTATGTAGCTTATCTAGATCAGGAAATTTCTGAAAATATCAAAGCGCGTCTATCTTCTTCTCAGTCAGGTTCGTCCAATGTTTTTTCAAATGACGCGGATGCAAGAATAGAAATGAATGCTAATTTCCCTTTCAATTTTTAATCAAAAAACTCGCATTCCAATAAAATTAAGAGTAACCTTTAAGGCACTTTTATTTGTTATTGGAGGTTTTCAATGAGTCTTTTTGATGCGCCATTGTTTCAAGATGCTTTAAAGCAACTTGAAGAAGCTGGAAAAATAATGGGACTTGATCCAAATGTTGCTGAAAGGTTAAAGTATCCTAAGCGAGCATTGCAGGTTTCTGTACCAGTTAGATTAGATGATGGAACAGTAAAAACATTTTTAGGTTACCGAGTTCAGCACAACTTGTCTTTAGGCCCAGGTAAAGGTGGAATTCGTTATCATCCAGGAGTTGATCTTTCTGAGACGGCAGGTCTTGCTATGCTTATGACGTTTAAGTGTGCCCTTGTTGGTCTTCCTTATGGTGGAGCAAAGGGTGGTATTTGCGTTGATCCTAATTTGTTATCAAGAGCAGAGTTACAGGCCCTAACGAGAAGATATGCCACTGAAATTAACATGATCATTGGTCCACATGTAGATATTCCAGCTCCAGATATTGGAACTGATGGACAAACTATGGCCTGGTTCATGGATACATATTCGCAAATCAAAGGTTATACTGATGGCGCAGTTGTAACAGGAAAGCCACTTGAATTAGGTGGTTCAAAAGGAAGAGCTGAATCAACAGGTAAAGGTGTAGCATTTTGTGTAAACTTCGCTGCAGAAAAACTTGGTATGGCCATTAATCAAAATACATCTGTTGCAATTCATGGTTTCGGTAAAGTTGGTGTTCCAGCCGCTTATGACTTAGCAGCTCAAGGTGCAAGAATTGTAGCGGTATCAGATGTGTCTGGTGGTGTTTACGATGAAAAAGGTCTTGATATTGCAAAATGTGAAAAGTGGATCAAGGAAAACAAAGTTCTTAAAGGAATGCCTGGAACAAAGCACATCACCAACGAAGAATTATTCGCCCTCAATGTGGATGTTTTAATTCCTGCTGCCATTGATGGGGTTATCACAAAAGATAATGCTCACAATGTTAAAGCAAAAATTATTGCCGAAGGAGCCAATGGTCCTTTAACGAAAGAAGCCATTGATATCGTCTCTAAAAGAGGTGCCTTTTTAATTCCAGACGTTCTTTGTAACGCTGGTGGTGTGATTGTTTCTTACTTTGAATGGGTACAAGGTCTTCAAAGTTTTTTCTGGGATTTAGATGAAGTAAACAAACGTCTTCATTCAATCATGAAAGATGCGTTTGAAAACGTCTATGCAACGTCAAAAGAATTTAACTGTAATATGAAATCAGCTGCACTTGTTGCGGCGATTAGAAGACTTGAAAAGGCGATGAAGCTTAGAGGTCTATGGCCAAGCTAATTTAATTTTTTATTCAGGCCACCTTCGGGTGGCCTTTTTTATTTTATGAAATATACCGCAGAAGAAGAACTCATATTAAAAACACTTTCTTTTTATGAAGAAATGGATTTTGCTAAAATAGTTTTGGATTTAGACGCCAACGAAATTAAAAACTTCCCAGAATTAAATCGTGAAAGAATCGAAGCCATATTAAAGCAACTTGAAGCAAAAAAAGTTGTTTTAATTTATGAAAACAAAGGAGAAAAAAACTATAAAAGAATATTAAATTCAAATGCTAATAAATTTGATCGAGTAAAAATTTGCTTGATACTATTTCTTTTATTGGCAACATTTTGGGTTATGAAAAATGAAAACAATATCATGAGCAAACTTGCAGAAAAAGAGCTACAATTTGAAAAAGAAAGATATTCTGAATTTAAAGGAAGCTTGAATTCTATAAGAAACAGTACAAGGGAATTTAATTTATTTATTGGTGCTTCAGGCTGGGAGCGTTTTTTAAATCCAAGATCTTTTGATCAAGTTTTTTATCAAAATAATTTAAAAGGAAAAAGTTACAATCTAGCGTTCGGTGGAATGATGGGAAATCCAATGCTGGCTATTTCAGAAGATTTGGCGACATTGTTTCCTGAAAGAAAAGTAAACATTATTTTTGTAGAACTACCTTTACTTTCTTACAGCAAGCATTTTTTAAACAGACGGCGTTTAAATTTAAATTACATTTTGCCTCAAATTTTCTTAAGTGAAAATAGTGAGAAAAATTATTTTCTATCAAATTCAGTAAATCATATTTTGGGGAAATGGATTGTGCCAAATTTTTATTTTGAATTTAAAAATTACTCAACTGTTCGAAGTAAAAATGTACAAACTATAAGCATTGAAGAGGCTTGGGGAAGAAGTGAATTTCAAAATTCAAAAAAGTGGGATTTGGATGCACAGGGATTAGTTGAATGGGAGCATGGTTTTGCTCAGAAAGATTTTATGAAGTTATATGAAGTTTTTCATGAAAAAAGAGAATGGGAGAATCAAATTTTAAAATATCAGAAATCCTTTAATTTAAATGAAAGTTTTGTGGTTGATATGGACGCACTTGTGCAATTTGAAAAAGCCATAATAAATTTTAAAAAGATCAGTAATAAAGTTGTTGTTGTTTTATCACCAGTTTATTATGAATTGTTGAAAAATATTCCAAGCTTTGAAGTTTTTAAAAACATGTATATAAAAAAATTAAAAAATGATCTAATTGTAGTAGTCGCGGATTATTCTTATTTTGAATCAAAAAATAGTCTTTCATTTTTTGACCCAATTCATCTGAGAGAGAGGTATGTTTCAAATTACGTTGTTGACTTAGCAGAGAATTTAAAGAATGAGCACTGAAGAACTTGTCGCAATAATAATTTTTTATTCATTTGGGATTTTAGGATTAAATAATAGGTGGTTGTTAATTATTTTATCTAGTGCGCTAATCACTTATTCAATTGGTTCAAATATATTCAGAATTACTTTTTGGATAATTTGGGCGACTTTTAATATCCTTTATGTTTTTTTTAGAAAGCAGTTTATCAAGGGGGAATTTTTATTCTATTGTTTTTTTGTTTTAATTCTTGCGTATTGGTTCATTCTAAAGGCCAAGTATTTTGATTTTTATATTTTCAGTAATAATATTGGCGAAATGCCTTTTGGGTTCACTGTTTTCTTTATGTCTTTGTTTAGTATGTTCTTTCAGGTTAGAGAGAGTAGCAAAAAGAATTCTAATAAAATTAATTTTTTAGAAATGAATTCGCAATTATTATTTTATCCTCGATTATTTCTAGGACCAATACCGATTAGATTTAACTTTATAAAGAATAAAGATATCGATATAGTAGAAAATTCTCTAATAATTTCTCTTGGACTGTTGTTTTTGTCTATTTCTTCAATGATCGATGGCAGGTTAGGTGGAGGCACTATACAAGTTTCTACCATTACAAGACTAAATTTAAACCCTCTTTTGGTAGGATTGATAATTTTTTTAAGACTCTATCTTAACTTTAGCGGCTTTTCTTTGATAGTAAATGGATTAATGAAGTCTTTTGGATTTGAAGGGATTGAAAATTTTAAATTTCCATTTGGAGCCAGTTCTCCTCAAACATTTTGGAATAACTGGCATATAAGTTTATCACTTTGGTTTAAAACTTTTGTTTACTATCCAGTAGCATTTAAAATGATAAGCCATAAAATAAATTCTAATCTTGCCAGTTTCTTATCGACCTTCTTTACCTTTTTATTAATCGGAATTTGGCATGGAGTTTCAGGAAAAATGATTTTGTGGTCTGTTGTTAATACAATTTTAGTTATGTATTTTAACTTTCCACCCAAAATAGTTTTTCGTGTAATTACATTTATTTTAATGTTTTTCGTTTTTAGTTTGTTTAATTCATTAAACATTGAGTCTTATCTATTGTATTTAAAATTAGTTTTTTCTAAAAATACATTAAATCTCAATTTGCAAAGCATTGGTGCATTATTAAGGATTATGATTTTGTTCGTCTTGGTTTACGTATTGGAGAAAATTAATTTTTTAATTCTCCTTAAAAGAGTAAATAAGAATCTTTCTTTTTTGCTGATTTTTATTTATCTGTTCATTTCATTTTTAATCGGGCTTGATGGTATTTCATTAACCTACAGAGGTTTTTAATGGTAAGCATAATCGAGGTTCATGATATTATACAAAAAATAATTTTAGATAAAAATAAAATTAATCATGAGTCTATAAATTATGACTCTGAGTTTAAAGATGTTTTTGGTTGGACATCTTTAGTTCATTTGTATTTTGTAAAAGAATTACAAGATAGATATCAAATTACATTTAATTCTAGGGATGTTGTCGAAATTAAAACGATTAGAATTGCCCATGAAAAAGTGAGCAACTTAACTTGACCTTAGTTGAAGTTTTGAAAAATTTATTTAAACAAGAGCTTTCTGAAAAGATTTTATTCAAAAAAGGTAATTCGATTTATACCTATGGCGACGTTGCCAAAATGGTTTTGAAGGTTAAAGAAGAAACGAGTAAAACCGAGAAGCAATATTTGATTATTAATTCAATTAATTCGCCAGAAACATTTATATTATTTTATGCCTCTCTTCTTTCTGGAAAAACAATAATTCCTCTAGAGTCTGATTTAGACATCGAAAAAGTTATTAAAAGCCTAGGTATTGAACCAAGTGAATGTATAAAATATTATTCTTCAGTTGAAGAATTACAGGCAAATTTGATTGGCAATGGGCAAGTGTATAGTTCAGAAGTAGAGGTAGTTACCCCTAAGGCAGTTTACATTATGCGAACTTCGGGTACTACCTCTTTGAAAAAAGCATTTGCAATTGGTGTAAATGAAATTGAAGCGTTTCTTTGTGGTTGTAGTAAGTTTTTCGGATTTGCGCAAGGTTTGAAATTTGTTTCATTGTTTGATTTGCATTTTGATTTAGCATTTTTTAATCTTTTAATTCCTTTAATGAATAGAGGAGAAATTTTTTTTCCTCAAGACAAATTAGAGCAATTGTTTCCGATAGATTTGTTATTTAACTCTGGAGCAGATGTTGTGCTCATGACCCCAAGCCATTCAACATTTATTCAAGATGTAAGACACGATTTTACGGACACTAGTTTAAGTCGAGTTATTTTTTGCGGAGAAATATTGAGGGAGGCAAATTATTCTTACTGGAACAGGTATAAAAATGTTGAAATTTATAATGTGTATGGACCAGCTGAAACGACTGTGTTTGCATCTGCTAAAAAAATTATAAAATATAAGAAAAATTTTGGATTTTCGATTGGGCAGCCTTTCGAAGGTGTTGAGTTTGAAATAATTGATGATAACTTACATATTATCGGTGAACAAGTTGGTCATTTCGGATATTTAAACTCACTAGATGATTCTTTTTATAAGAAAAATAAAAAAAATGCATTTAGAACAAGTGACATTGTTAAAGTAGATGAAGCAGGAGAAATGTATATTTTAGGTAGGAGTGATTCAAACATAAAAATTCAAGGTAAATGGTTAAATTTGAATCAGGTTGAAAACGTTGTCTTAGAAAATAAGTTAGCTTCAGAGGTAGCCGCAGTTCAAAATGAAAACTCAATAGGTTATACATTGTTCGTAGTTGTTGGAGAGCGAAATGCGAGTGAGGATGATGTGTCTAATAAAATTTGTCATGCTTTAAATTACAACATTTCGCTCGGGGTAAATCCATCAAAAATAGTGTTTTTAAATAGAATGCCAATTAATAGTAATTTCAAAGTGGATCGTGCCTCACTGAAAAGATATTCACAAAAATAGTTCAAATTGACCAGATTTTTGAAAACATTGAATTCATTTAAATTGAGTTAATATGTAATTTTTTCAACAAATCTCACTTCAGTGAAATTTCTGTTAAAATACTGTTTTAAAATCTTAAGGAGTTCACTTATGAGAAAAATTGTATTTGTTTTTTTGTTAAGTTTAATTTCACTCAGTTTGTTTGCTAAAGATGTAGTGAAAAGTGAATCAGCAAATTCAGAATTAAACATATTAGATCTAGTCGTTGATATTCATCAGACCTATTCAAAATCATCAGAACTAAGCGCAAAGGTGATCGAAATTTTAGGTGGTGACGGGATGAATCCCACACGCATGGTTTTAGTAATAAACACAGGTTATGAAAGTAAAATTTTTAATCTTAACCAGTTGATGTATAAAGTTGATCGAATTACTTTTAATGGAATTGATTCGATAGTCATTAATTACACGCAAGACGATTTTGATAATATGGATGATATGAATCAAGTTCAAGTTAAAAAGTCTATCGAAATAAAAGTTAAGAGAAATGTAGATAAATCATTATCTGATGAAATAGAGTTAAGCGTTTTAAAATAGTTATTATAATTAACTTGTAGGCCATAACTTAATTTTTTATAATTAGGTTATGGTCTTTTTATTTTTATATTCTTATTTCATTAATGCCGAAATAGTTCACGAAACTACCAAGGGGCATTTACAATCTTTTTCCTACAGCGATTTTTGTCAATTTCATAAAGCGAAAAGCGACACACTCGTTTCAATGATTAACAGAGACGAAATTGAATGCTTTAATCAAAAATTTAAAATTTCTGATTTTTGTTTAAAAAAACTAGAAGCCAATAGACCTTTGGTTCGATTTTATGGCATTGATAGTGAAAAAAAAGTCTATTGTGAAGATGCTATGAGTGTGAAGTTAGCGCTTGATTGTGGAAAGTTAAATACTACTTGTAAAAATCCAAAACAAGATTGTGAAAAACTTCAAAAAATATATGCCCACTCACTAGATCTGGCCCATGGCTATCGATCTGAAGATAAGCTTCACTGTTTATATTCTAAAACTGAAGTCGAAGAAGATCACTTATAGGTTTGACCTAAGTATTTTGGGTTAAGTAGATTTTCAGTAGAAAAAACTTCGTCAAGTTTTTCTTTTGATAAAAGTTTTTTCTCAAGGACTACTTCGTAAACGGTTTTATTTTCTTTGGCACAAATTTTACCAATTTCATCGCATACTTCATGACCTAAAATTGGATCTAAGTAAGTCACAATACCAATAGACTTCATGACTTTGTCTCTACAGCGATCAGGATTTGCGGTGATCCCATCGATGCATTTTTCTTTTAAGTTATAACAAGCATTTTTTAAAAGCATGATGGACTCAAAAAGTGATTGAGCAATAATTGGCTCCATGACATTTAACTGCAGCTGACCGGCCTCAGAAGCCATGGTAATCGTTAAATCATTTCCAATAACTTTAAAGCAGACTTGATTCACGACTTCAGGAATAACAGGGTTCACCTTAGCCGGCATAATGCTTGATCCAGCTTGCAATTCCGGAAGATTAATTTCTTTAAGTCCGGTGCGAGGCCCTGAAGATAAAAGTCGTAAATCGTTACAAATTTTTGAAAGCTTAACCGCAGTTCTTTTTAGGACTCCTGAAATTAAAACATACGCCCCACAGTCTGAAGTTGCTTCAATTAAATCTTCAGAAACAATATACTGATGACCGGTGACTTCACAAAGTTTTTTTATAGCGAGTTCAGAATATCCACTTGGAGCATTGACTCCTGTTCCAATAGCTGTAGCACCAAGATTGACTTCTAATAATAAGTTTTTTAGTTCAGATAAAAGTTTAACGTCTTCTTTAATTAAGGTTGCGAATGCTTTAAATTCTTGTCCAAGTGACATCGGTACAGCATCTTGCAATTGGGTTCTTCCCATTTTCAACACACTTTTAAAATCAGCGGCCTTGATCTCAAAACTATTTTTTAAAATATAAAGTGCGGTAATTAATTCTTGGAGATGTTCAAAAAGTGCTACTCGAAATGCAGTAGGATAAGCATCATTGGTCGATTGGCATTTATTCACATGATCGTTTGGGTGAATAATATCGTATTTACCTTTTTCATGACCTAAAAGTTCTAATGCGAGATTAGCGATGACTTCATTAGCATTCATATTGACACTTGTACCAGCTCCACCTTGATAAACATCAGATGGAAATTGATCAAGAGCACGATTGTTAAAAATAATTTCATCACAGGCATTCGCAATGGCGATGGCCGTAAACTGATTTAGCGTTCCAAGCTCCATATTGGCTTGAGCACACGCCTTTTTAACTTTAGCAAACGCCTTCACCATAATAGTGTTATCTTGAATTTTTTGATGACTAATTTTAAAATTATCAATTGCTCTTTGCGTATGAATTCCATAATAGGCATTCGCCGGGATTTTCATTTCTCCAAGTAGGTCTTTTTCAATGCGATAATTTTGAGTCATTTGTTAATCCTTATTCGTTTCATCCATTTTAAGCGAGCATTTCAATAGAGCAAGTTCATTTTTTGAATCTATAGACCATGGCAAAAGGGAAAACTAAAATTCTTTCACCTAATATCTATTTCTTAGGATATTGAAATTAAGATTCTCTTTGGATAGAGCTTGGAGGATTTTATGAATTTGAAAATGAAAGGACTTTTTCCCCACGCAGGAACGTTTCAACTGGTAGAATTGTTTGGCTATACTAGCCATGGATTGCCAGGAATAGAAATTATTGGCATGGGAAAAGTTAGTCGATTACTCAAAGAAAAACTTATTTTTTTGACACGAGTTCAAGATTTAAAGCTTCCGATGCGCCGATTTGTTTTATGTATTGAAGCAGATTTAGAAAAAAAGAACATCAAAGAAGAAGAGATTCGATATTTAGAAGCCCCACTACTAATTATGTTATGGACATTAAGTGGGCATCTTCCAATGAGTCATTTGGATGATTGCTTTTCAATGGGAAAAATAAATACTGAAGGAGAGTTTCATATTTTTACTCCTTCAATTTTCACTGATGAAGATCTTGTCAAAAAACTGAAGCTACCAGATAAATTTCAACTTAAGGTGATTGCACCTGAGTATGAGCCAGTGAACGAAAATTTTTACCATCTTTCATTTGAAGGATTGATTAAATCGCTTTTAGATCGAAAGAGCATTGAGTAAAAAAACTTCATTTTGATCATATTCATTTTTCTTAGTTAAGCATTCACTGAGTGGAGCGATTAAGACTCGTCCATTTCTCACGACAGTCGCCGAACATGTTTTACCTTCATGTAAATTTCTAACAGCGAGATGGCCCATTTCAGAAGCGATGAGACGATCTGTAGGGGTTGGATTTCCACCTCTTTGAATATGGCCTAATATACAAACGTGAGCAGGCAAATTAAATTTATCTTTCAATTCTTTTTGAATAATGTGACCAATTCCTTCTTTTTCACCTTCGGCAGCAATTAAAATAGAAGAGGTCTTACCGCGCTTTAAGCCACGTTCAATATCTTTAAAAATCTTTTGATAATCAATTTCATGAGTAGGGATAATCACGTTTTCAGCACCTGTGCAAATTCCTACTTTCAAAGCAATCGCGGGTGATCTTCTGCCCATAACTTCGACGATAAATGTTCGGGCATGAGAATTAGCGGTATCGCGAATTTTATCGACAGCATCGACAGCATTCATTACTGCCGTGTCAAAGCCAATCGTGTATTCAGTTCCAGAAATGTCATTGTCAATCGTACCAGGTATACCCATAACTGGGATCTGATGTTCAAGATGAAGTTTCATTGCCCCATTAAAAGATCCATCGCCACCGATGATAATTAATGCATCAATTTTTTTACGCTTTAAAATATTAGCTGCTTCTTTTCGACCTTCTTCGGTCATAAACTCTGGACATCGCGAAGTTTGAAGCATGGTTCCTCCATGCTGAAGAATATTTCCAACTGATGAAACATTTAGTTCACGAATATTTCCTTCTAAAAGACCGGCATATCCTTTTTGAATTCCATAAATTTCAAGTCCCATACCAATTGCCGTTCTAACAACAGAGCGAATGGCACAATTCATCCCAGGGCTATCTCCCCCGCTACATAAAAGACCAATTTTTTTAATTTTACTTTCAGTCATCGTCATTCCTTATTCGAAAATAGTTTGTCCTTCAAAATTCTTTGCTTGCTTTAAATTGAGGATATGCAGAACCGTTGGTGCGACATCTTTTAAAGCATGAGGGCCATTTGTTAAGTTTAGTTTTTGATTTTTTAATCTTGAATCGAAAATAATAAATGGAACAAGTGAATCAGTATGCGATGTATGTATGTCACCGTTTTCGTAAGCCATTTGATCTGAATTTCCATGATCGGCAGTGATAAGCATGGTGACATTTTCATCTTCACATTTTTTCATAAGTCGAGCGACACATTGATCAAGTGTTTCAATCGCTTTTATTGCTGCTTGAAAATTTCCAGTGTGTCCGACCATATCAGAGTTGGCAAAGTTAACTAGATAGAAAGTATATTGCCTGTCTTCTAAGGCTTTTTCTAATTTTTCTAAAACTAAAAATGCACTCATTTCAGGTTTTTGATCGTAAGTTGAAACTTCCTTAGGACTTGGAATTAAAACCTGATCTTCTCCTTTAAAAGCTGCTTTCTCACCGCCGTTAAAAAAAAAAGTAACGTGGGCATATTTTTCTGTTTCGGCAATCTTAAATTGTTTTTTTGAAAGGCTAGATAAGTATTCAGACAATGTTCCAGGAATTTTTTCTTTATCAAAAAGAATTGGAAGTGAGACATAATCTTGAACATAAGGGGTCATGCATAAGAAGTAAGCAGGTTTTTCACTGACTGCAAATTCTTTGAAGTTTGGATCGGCCAAGCATTGAGTGATTTGAATTGCTCGATCTGGACGAAAATTAAAAAAGAAAACGGCATCATCTTTTTTCATTTGAAAGTTTTCATCAAATAAAACAGGAGTAACAAATTCATCAAAGAGATTATTTTTATATTCAGCCTTTATATATTCTACTGGATCAATGTTTTGAATTTTTCCTTTGGCGGTGAAAACTTTATAGCATTCTTCTATTTTATTCCAACGACGATCTCGGTCCATTCCAATAGAGCGGCCTTGAATGGATGCAATTTTTATTTCAGGAATAGTTTTAATTTTTTCAAGATATTTATGTCCCACATCTTTTGCCGTATCTCTTCCATCCATAAAGGCATGCAAATAGAGTTCTATTTTTTCTGCGGACAATATTTTCACAATCTCAATCAAATGATTAATGTGCGAATGAACGCCACCATCAGACAATAGTCCCATTAAATGAATTCGATTAGAATGAGTTTTGGCAAATTGAATGAGTTTTTTTAATTCATCCATGTGGGCTAAAGTTTTATTTTCAATGGCTTCGTTAATTCGAACTAAATCTTGGCGAACCGATTTTCCTGCCCCCAAGTTCATATGTCCCACTTCTGAATTTCCAGCGACACCTTTTGGTAAACCGACTAATTCACCACCAGGTTCGATTAAAGTCATGGGATAATTATTCATCAGAAAATCGATGTTTGGTTTATTGGCGTGCTTAATGGCATTTTTAAAATCTTTATTGGTGATTCCAAAACCATCTAAAATAACTAGAAGAACACGATTGTTGATACCCTTTATTTTCATTGAACTACCTTAATTTTATTTTTGAAAAATAATCATACATCATAATACTAGCCGCAACAGAAACATTTAAACTTTCAACATGATTGGTTCCGTCGATTTTTATGCTGTCACCTAATTTCAAGAGATCTTCAGTGATACCATCAGCTTCTTGACCAAAAACAATGACAGCTTTTTTAGACCATTTTAATTCATGTAAAGTTTTCTTTGCATGAGAAGATGTCGTGATGATTTGATAATTTAATTTTTTTAATTCATTGAGTGTTGCTTTAAATTCATTCACTTCAAAAAGATTAACATGTTCAAATCCTCCTTCTGAAACTCTGATGGAGCTTGCCGTTTCGGCCATTTTCTTGGCAGTCATGATGATTCCATCAACTCCAAAATGAGCTGCCGTTCTAATCATGGCGCCAATATTATGCGGATTAGAAACATCTTCGATTAAAATCAAAAGACTGCTTTCTTTTTTAAGTTTTAAATAATCTGGAAGTTTAATTTGTTTTTTAGACTTAACCAACAAAGTTATATCTTCGTGATGAGTGGCCTTGGTTAAAAGGCTCAGCTCATCTCTTGAAATCATATGATAGGCTTTTTTATTTGAAGCGAGATATGTTGTAAGTTTTCGTAAGAGTTCAGGAGACTTTTGCGTGATAGATTTTGAAAAATGAAGTTGGATAATATCTTCTGGCCTATTTTCAAAAACTTTTAAACAAGCATTTTCTCCATAAATACGAATTTCATCATTTGAGCTTTTGGATTTGCTAGTATGGTTTTTATTTTTATCGTGTTTTTTAGTCATTGTTTTTTACACCGTAAGCCAATTATGTTAATTATTATATTACTATGAATAATAAAATGACAGCTTATCTTGCACCAAAAGAATTTCAAAGAGACTTTTGTTTGGATTTACGTAAAGAGTTAAGTCTTCGAGGCATAAAAATCATAGAAGAGTTTGGGCGATTGTTTTTGTGCGAAGGGGAAGCGAAAAAGGTCGTTTTTGCTCAAGAAATATGGAGCGATGTTCAAATTATAGAATTTAAATCGATTTCTGAAGGGGCAGAAGTGCTTAAGTCCACAGGAAGCCGTTTTTATCATTACAGTTTAAATCATCATCGAAGAGGTGAGTTGATTTTAGAAAAAGTTCCACGAGTGAGAATTAAAAGTTATGGTTTTTTAGAAGATATTCCTAGCTCCCGTCTTGGTGCTTTCAGTCTTATAACTGAAAACAAGTTATTATTTACAAAACAAACTAATTCTTCACTTCCTCAAGGAGAAATTCAATTCATTGAAGATAAAATTCTTCCGCCATCTAGGGCCTATTTAAAACTTTGGGAGCTTTTTACGCTTTATAAAATCAAGCCAGAGAAAGGGATGAAGGTGATTGATGTGGGAAGTTGTCCTGGGGGGTGGACATGGGTCCTTCAAACCATTGGTTGCCATGTTATTAGCGTAGATAAAGCTCCACTTGATCCAAAGATCGCCAGTCTCCCTAATATAGAGTTTCGACAAGAAAGTGCTTTTGGCTTAAGGCCAATGCATGTGGGAGAACTAGATTGGTTTTTCTCTGATATTATTTGTTATCCTTCAAAGCTTTTAGAACTGGTTAATCGCTATAGAGAATATGGAATGGTTTCAAATTATGCTTGTACTATTAAATTTCAAAATGAAACAGATTTTGAGACAATGTTTAAGTTTGAAGAGATACCAAACTCGAAGATTATTCATTTAAGCGCTAATAAACATGAAGTGACTTGGATTCATGCTAAAAATTAGCTACGCATAAATTCTGACTCGTATAAATATACATGAACCAGTAGTAGAACAATAGATATGTTAAATATTTTTGGCATGAAGATCATGATAAAAATATGTAGGCATAAGTTTAATAAAAATATTAGAAGGCGTGTTTTTTTCCATAATAAAAGTGGGAAAGAGAAAATTTCAATGAAAAGGGTTATATATCCCATAACAAGATAAAACATATCTTCAAGATTCTTATTTAGAAAAAATTGCAAAATAAATTTACGAGTGATGGAAAACTTCAAGGCACTTCCGTCAAACCAACCTGAATAAAAAAGTTTTGAGAGACCAGAAATGCTAAAAACTAAATAGAAAAGAGCTAATAAAAGAAATTTACTGTGTATTTTAAATTTCTTAATTTCCAATTGATTATTTTGTTTAAAGTATAGGGCGATGTGGATCAAAGTTAAATTTAAAAAAGCATAATGTAATTGAAGAAGAAGTAAATTGTTGGCAATTAATATACTTATTAAGAACCAGAACAAAAAAGCAAATAATCTTATTAATTTAGGTATAAAAGCAAGAATACAAAAAAACATTCCAATATTTGACAAAATCGAAAACAATTGATTTTCTCTAAAATAGCTTAGAAGTGAATTTAAGCTTCCTATTGAATAAAGAGTGCCTGATAAGTTGATAGTTGATTCAGATTCGTGATAACTCGAAAAGAAAATCCCTAAAAAAATAATTAAAGAATAAAAAATGAGATAATCTTTATTAATATTTAGTCGCATGGTATTTTCACCAAAAAATTAGGATCATTTTTAGAATAAATTTCAGCTGACAGTATAGTTTTGTTTGGGATTTGAAATGGCATTAAAATAATCGAATTGCGGTTACATAAGTAAGGCTTTTTTTCATGGATCTTTGACTCATTAGAAAAAATTCTTCTTTTAAGTATACGTTCTAAGTAGTTTTTATTAGAAAGCTCAGATTCTTCGTAATGAATTTCTAAAGTTGTTGAATCATGAAAAAAAAGTCTTAAATCCATCGATCTGAAAAAGCCGTTGGGTCTATCGAAAACCAAAGCCGAAGGACTTAAATTAAGATAGAAAAGAGGTGATTTTAAGCGAGTGGGAGGTTTTCCACTTACTATGAGTGAGAGTTGGAAAAAAGACTCAATACTAGCAAGTAGTAAAAGCAAGATAAAAAAATAATTTTTGATCTTTGTTTGAGACATGAATAAAGATTAGATGAAAATATCAAGAAGGGCAAAAAAAAAGAGGGGTCTAGCCCCTCTTCGAATTTAAAAAATTATTGTAAAGCAGTAACGATTAATCCAGCAATTTGCTTGTCATTTAATTGTTCAAAATCAACTGATCTTTCTTTGATTTCAGAAATTGATGCTTTTAAAACGTCAGAAGCTTCAGCACCAGCTAAAAAATCAATGGCGTCATTTCTTACTGCTTCTAATTGTTCCTTGGCTGGAGCTAGAGAAGCTGTCGTAGAGGCAAAAGGAGAAACGACAGTTCCAACGGCCGATCTAACTAATTCAACAGCAGTTGCTAATGGAGATAAAGTTAAATCAACAGCAAATGTAGAAAGAGAAGCAGCCATTAAGATTGATGCGATTAAAGATTTCATTTTCATAAGATTCCTCCAAAAATTGTTTTGTGTTGTTGATACTTTACTTAATTGAAAAAAATAATAAAGGTATTGAGTAATTTCTATAGACTTTAAAAATTGTCTAGAAATTAGACATACCTATAAAAAAGACTTCCTTTTGCTTAGGAGATCCTATTTCTTGCTAAAATAGAAAAAATGTGAGGAAAGATATGAAAGTAATGATTTGGCTGATGTTTTTATCTTTTAGTGTGTTAGCAAACGATAGAGCTTTTTCAACAAGTTCTATAGAGCTAAAAAGTCTATTAAATGAATTAGAAAAAGAAATTCCAGAAAAAATAATTAATGACTTAGATTCGAAAGTTAAGATTAAGTTTGCTCAACTAAATAATAAGGAAATTAAGGAATTAGATAAAAACTGCCAAGAGAAAATGATCATGGCCAGGACTCCGCGTTTTACAAATGGAGAGCCAGTTATATATTTAGATAATGTTTTTTTGAATGAAATAAAAAAAGGTGAGAGATTATTAAATTGTCGTCATAATTCGAATTTAAATTTATTAAAGGCGACTATTGCCCACGAACTATTACACGTTTATGATTTTAAAAATAAACTGAGTCAAAAAAGTCATTTTCTTAATATTGCCGGCTTTGTTGCCAAGGGTTTGGTTGTCAAAAAGAGAACCAATTTAAACACCATGCATGAGCGATCTGTCGATCCTTATGAATTTAAAAATGCCGAAGAATCACTAGCGGTTAATTTTGAGCATTTCCTTTATGACTCAACTTTTAAGTGCAGAAAACCAAGCATGGCCAAGTTTTTTTCAGAAGAATTTGAACTAGATATCTCTCAAAATTCAACTTGTGAAATCAATAAAAAAATTGTCATGACTTCCCAAAATATTTCCTCTAGCCCGATTTTAGTTAGAGATTTAGATTTTTCTCGTTTATATGAAGTTCACTACTTATTTGCTGGAAAAGGTGAAGAAGTCATGAGCCGATTTGGGCACGCTATGTATAGATTGGTTTTCTGTGCAAAGGGAAAAGCCAAAGGGCCTAGTTGCCTAAATGATTTATCTGAGCATGTGGTGATTAGCTTTCGGGCCAATATCACCGACATGACGACAAATTACGCCAAAGGAATTAACGGCGAATATCCTTCACAATTATTTTTCCTAACTCTTCCTGAAGTTATAAATGAATATACTAAGGGAGAATTTAGAGATGTTTTTTCATTACCATTGAAATTATCGGAAAAGGAAAAAGCAGCTTTTTTACATCGAGCATCTGAATTATATTGGAGCTATAAAGGAAAGTATTATTTTTTTACTAATAATTGCGCAACAGAAGCGATGAATTTATTGAAAGTGGCTATGATTGATAATAAAGAAGTCCAAGGAAAAAATGTTGTTACCCCACTCGGATTAAATGACTTTCTGATAAAATCAGATATTGGTCAGGCTGATATTTTTAACGATATTAAACTAGCTGAGAGAAAAGGATATTTTTTTCCAGGACTGACTGAAAAGCTTAAAAATTCTTTAAAAATTTTAGGCTTGAATGATTTATCTTTTGAAGAGTTTTCAAAATTTTCAGCTGAAAAAAGATTGGAGTTTTATCAAAAGGCTTTAAGTGTGAATGTTGATCAAGTTGCTATCGCAGCTAATGCTCTTAGAATTGAAGATGTCATTATGAGATCTAAAGAAATTCTTTTTGCCAAAAAACTTGGAAATGAATTATTTGGAAGTGATCCTAATCCTAAGCTCCATGAAACTGATGCTGGTCAAAAAATTAAAGAACTTCAGGAACTTTATGGAAAATTATCTCCAGAAAAATTTTTGAAACCAGGTTATGGGATTCCATTGACTGATGAATTTTATGAAATCCCAAGTAGTTTTGTTCTTGAGATTAATGAGCAAATCAAAAGTTACACTCAAGATTTAAAACTTATTGCGCAAGAGTTTTTTTATGATGAAGTAGACGAGTTGAAAGGAACGATGAATAATAGACTCGAAATGATTAAATTAATTGGGACCAAGTAGGATATTATGCTTAATTTAAAAAACATCAGTTTGACATTATTTCTATTACTAAATTTGTCTATATATGCGAAAAGCGTTGAATTAACAATTCTTCACACTAATGATTTACACTCACATTTTGATGGTGTGAAATATGCTCCAAAAAATGATTCGGGTCGATATGGGGGATTTGCTCATTTGTTAAAATCCATGAAAGACTTAAGGTCTATGGACGAGAAAAAAGGTCGTTTGGTTTTATCTATTGATGCGGGAGATTTTTTTGCAGGAACCATTTTTTCTGCACTGGCTCCTAGTGATGAGAGTGATTTTCCAGAAATTAGTTTTTTTAATTTAGCGAAATTTGATGTAGTGACGCTAGGTAATCATGAGTTTGATGCAAGAAATACTGGCTTTTTAAAAATGCTTAAAAAGATGGATAAGGAACTTGAGTCAAACTTGGTAGCGACTAATTTGCTTTTGAAAACAAATGATTCACCCATATCAAATTATCTTGGCACTGATAAATTAATCAAATCTGAAATTATTAAAGATTATCAAGTTGGTAATCAAAAAATTAAAATAGCTTTTTTAGGTATATTGGGCCCTGATGGTTGTCTTGCCTCTAAATCAACGAGGGGAGATGTAGGGTTTGTGGGATTTGATGATTCTAAATCAAAAATCGATATTAAATCACTTGTTAAATTTATTAATCAAAAAAGTTTTGAAATAAAAAATAAAGGAGTTGATTTAATAATCATTTCTATGCACGGAGGAAGTGAAGAAGCGGAAAAAATCTTAAAAGATCTAAAAAATGTAGATTTAGTAATTGCCGGACATACCCATGTGAAAGAGTTTAAAAAGATCGGTTCGACTTGGCTTAGTCAAACGGGATCCTACGGTGAAGCTTTGGGTACTTTGAGATTTAGCTATGATTTCGATAAAAAAGAAATTGTCATGCAATCAACGAAAGATGATTTTTTAAATATTGTTAGGCACGACAATAATTTTGACCAAGGTTTTCAAAACAAAATTGATCATTGGCGAAATGTGTCCTTCTTAAAAATGGGACATACGGAAGACCCAAAAGAAACAGTTTTTGTGTCTAAAAAAGATAGAATTGGCAAAAATGAAATGCAAGACTCATTTGGAGTTGAGTTAATGTCTAGAATTTATGATGAACTTAATAAAGAAAATCAAAATATCGACATTTATTTTTCAACGACGGGATTAATTCGATCTGATCTCTATAAAGATGTTGCTTATAATTATGCTGATATCTTTGAACTGGTGGGAATTGGCTTTGATGAAAACTTGGTTCCAGGGGTTCCTGTTGTGAGTTTTTATCTTACCTCTAAAGAAGTATCACAAGTTATCCAGTTTTTAGAGCTATACTCACATGTATCGGCTAATTTTTCACCGATTTATTCTAATAACGTCACATTTGAATTTAATAAATGGGGAGTTCCATTTATCAATCGTATAAAGGATATAAAAATTCATGGAAAGAGTTTAAAATCTTATGATCGCTTAATAAAGATCGCGACTAATGATTTTGTTGTGAAAAATTTAGACACAATAAGCACAGCAACTTATGGAATGGTGAAGATTGATCCAAAAAATGAGCAGGGAGAATCAACCAGAGACTTTCCAAGGCATTTAAAAGAGTATCAGTATCTTTATCAAAGTTTTAAATTAAACCCCTAAAATGTAGTCAGTTCGTGCTTTAAAATTGGATTCTTTATCAAATAAGTTGGTAGTTGAATAAAAAGATAGGCCTTTCTAGTTTAGTTTATAATTAAATTACTACGTTTAAAATAAATTAAGCCAAGGAAGGCCTGACTATGAAAAT